>SDBV01002142.1_pt1 | contig 29565 bp, 32 predicted proteins | sample 2277081 | NCBI WGS metagenome assembly SDBV01 (sample SAMN10402039, study PRJNA504765) | marine sediment metagenome | isolation source: marine sediment core GS10_PC15, 223 cmbsf | place: Arctic Ocean: Southern Knipovich Ridge | collected 2010
AGTATCTTTCGCATACTTGGCCCACTTATTACATTGTGTGCCAGAAAAGATAAAACTTATAAAACAAAGAAATATAACTGTTCTTCTTACCATAGCACAGAATCAATTATCCAACACATTTTGGCCTTCAACCTTTTATTTTACTTCTACCATTTTCTCCAACAGCCCACCCCTAGCCCCTCCAAGGAGGGGAATTTGCTCCCATTGAAGCTTTAGCCTTTCATTCCTTTACCTTTCACCCTTTACCTTTCACCCTTTAGCTTTTAGCTTTTAGCTTTTAGCTTTTAGCTTTTAGCTTTCACCAACTAGCTTTCAACTCAAAACTCGCAACTCTGAACTCATAACTTTTTTAGTTACAATTCCTCAATATCCACCCAAGCCTTCTTCGCCCAGCTTTCCATTCCTTTTTCAGCAAGCTGAACTCCCTTTGCCCCTTCTTTCAAATTCCATGGAAATGGATCGTCTTTCACTACGTGTTTTAGGAATAATTCCCATTGTGCTTTGAAGGCATTGTCGTGTACCTCCTGTTCCGGGACTTTTGCCCATCCCCCCTGAAAATCGATCGGCTGCTGAATATCCGGATTCCAGACAGGTTTTGGCGTGTTGCCATAATGCTGAATGAAGCATTCCCTTAATCCGGCAACTGCCGAACCTTTGGCGCCATCTACATGCAAGGTGAGTAAATCATCTCTTTTAACCCTGGTTACCCACGAAGAATTAAAATGAGCAATCACTCCCCCTTCCAATTGAAATGTTGCATAAGCCGCATCATCTGCCGTAGCTTTGTAAACATTGCCATTCTCATCAACTCGCTCCTTAATGTGTGTCGCGCCAAGGCATGAAACTGATTTCACTTTACCAAAAATATTGTCCAACACATATCGCCAGTGACAAAGCATATCGACTATGATCCCACCATCATCTTCTTTGCGGTAATTCCAGGATGGTCGCTGAGCAGGAATGGTATGGCCTTCAAAAACCCAATATCCGAACTCGCCTCTTACGGAAAGAATGTCGCCAAAAAAATTATTTTGTATCAACCTTTTCAATTTCAATATTCCCGGCAACCACAGCTTATCCTGAACCACGCCGTTCTTTACTCCTGCTTTCTGGCAGATGTTATACAATTCCAAGGCCACACTGGTTTCTGTTGCAGTTGGCTTTTCGCAATACACATGTTTGCCGGCAGCTACGGCCTGCTTTACGGCATCCGCCCTTCTGCCTGTAACTTGCGCATCAAAATAAATATGATAGTCGGGATCATTCATCACCTCATCGAGCTTGGTAGTAATTTTTTGTACCCCCGACATTTGTCTCAATTTTTCCAGTTTTGCCATATTGCGCCCTACCAAAACCGGGTCAGGCATTATGACCTCATCAGGACTGATCTGAACTCCCCCCTGCTTAATGATTTCTACTATTGAACGCATCAAATGTTGATTGGCGCCCATACGTCCGGTGACGCCGTTCATTATAATTCCTATTCTATGTTCTTTCATTATCGTTTTTATTTTAATTCACTTACAGAAAAATTAGCATATTTGCTACACCTGGTCCACATATGGCGAAGTCCTATTCTACCTTCGGTAATTTGTGGGTGTCCTGAAAAATCCCAGTTAAAAAGTTTTGATTTTCCATCCCCCTCCACTTTCATAAAAAGATTGTCCCCCTTTTTCACAATCGTTATATGATACTTTGTCCCGGGAATGAACAATCCACTATTTTCAAAACTTTCCCCCACACGTGTGTCTCTACCAAAATTTTTCCCCGGCATAACCGGATAACGTCTTGCCCGGACGTAATCCACTTTTTCTTTGGCATCGTCGTTCGTAAAGGCAGCATAACTGATATGAAGCAGGTGCATATTTGTAAAATATGTTCTCATATAGGGAATCGTCCGAAGGTGTGACCATGCTGAAATATCCATTTTGTAAGGCCCCTCTTTTTTTCCTGTGGCCTGAATATAGATTATATTCACCGCCTTATTGATATTATCCATTCGGGTATAATCATACTCGATTTTCAAATCCCCGGAAAAAGATTTCTTTGTCCACAGCACCGCATGGCAAGCATCATCCCTCTCGACCGGACCTGCAGAATAAAGCATTCCATCTTCCATATTTTTTATCCAGGCCCGCTGACCATCCAGAAACCAACGACTTTGCCAATCGTCATTTCCTTTGTCTGAAAAGACCTCCTCCCAAGGAAGTGTCAAATGTGCCTCAAATTCCGATTCTTGAGCATTTCCAAAGTATGGAATGGTAAAGGCTATAAAAAACACGAACACTCTATTTTGAAAAATTGCGATTCGCATATCAGCAATGATTGAGGTATGCATATTTTATTTTATCTAAAAATCCGTGTTGATCTTCGTCCCAATATTTGTTGGAAAAAATTTCCACTTCATTAAATCCATCAAAACCTGAACCTTCCACCCATTCCCGAATCTGCTTAATATCAATACAACCGTCACCCATCAATCCCCGGTCATTGAGCATATCCACAGTCGGACTTAGCCAATCACAAATATGGAAGCCAAATATATTATCATTTTCACCACAGCGATAAATCTCATGCTCCAAATGCGGATCCCACCATAAGTGATATACATCAATCGCCACACCTACATAATCCGATTGAAAGCGCTCAGCCATATCATTGGCCTGCTCCATGGTATTGATCCCAGACCGTGTGTCGGCATACATCGGATGCAAGGGTTCTATCGCCAGTTTCACCCCGGCATTTTCTGCGTAAGGAAGAATGGCGTCAATCCCGGCTCTAATCTGATCACGTGATTTTTCCAGTGATATTCTTGGCTCCGCTCCACACACCAATACCACCATCGGGCATCCGAGCGCTTCTGCCTCATCGATAGCCAAGCGGTTATCTTCAATAGATTCCTTTCTATTGAGTGAATCTATAGATGGGAAAAATCCACCGCGTACCAGGCTCACGATTTCCAATCCATTGGAACGCAGCATATCCCCGGTCCTTGCAATATCCCTGCCTTCCAGGGTATCTCTCCACACAGAAATTCCACCCACACCGGCCTTTCCAAATTCCTCAGCAGATTTTTCAATTTCCCAAGGCTTGGTGGTGATGGTATGCATACAAAGCTTCGAAAGGTCTGCAAGTTGATTTGCCATTATTTCACACAATTATAGAATGTATAATAATTTTCTTTTTTTATGATTTTTTGCACATATAGAGCGACCTCCCGTGCATGATAATCGCCCCACATGCTCGACTCATTGTTGGCGATTTTAGAACCTGCCGGCACATTGTCCCAACCATTGGGCTGATGATAAATGGAATGTAAAATCAATCCCTGGTGCGTAGGATCAGCGCTGATGTATGGCTCATCAAACAAAGTATTTAACACTGTCAATCCTGCCTGATAATATTTTTGGGATGCTTCTTTGTCTGATAAAGCCAGGTACTTGCCAAGCCTTAAAAGTCCTTGAGCGCCAATCGCAGCAGCAGAACTGTCAACCGGTTCAAAATCATTGTATGGATCGGCAGGGCGATCGAGGTAACTCCCCAGTTTATAAAGCAATGGCGCTCCGGTATCCCAGTAAGGAATTCCGTCAATTGGCGTATGCTCAATATAAAAATCACAAGTTGCTTTGGCGGCTTTAAGCATAAATCCTTCTATGCTTTTTCTGCCCCCAAAAAATTCCAACTCCGCGTCATGTAGTGTTTGTAAAAACTCCAGTTCTTCCGCAAATCCACACATGGCCCACGCCAATCCTCTGGTCCAGGTGGAGCGGCCTGTGTATCCCTGTTGGGCATTCGGGCATCTGAAATTTCCATCGTTGGTATTGAAAATAGCTTCGTGAGCCGTTCTACCCCAAATATCATAATAGTCACGACCATCTCCATAGTACACACAGTGATCAGCAGTGGCTTTCATGTGGTGAATTGCCCTTCCCAGCAAATTAATTTTCACATCATTATCGGTCTGTAATACATGCCCCATAGCATGACTTAACATCAATATCCTGCATGATCGGATAGTGTCCACAAAAAGAGAGTGGGGCCCATTGAAGGAATAGATAAATCCTCCGTTTTTAATATTTGTCCACCTGCTGGCTTGTACAGCCCCGGAAACTTTCAGCGCCAACTCGTAGAAATTCTTCTCCCATTCATTGAAGGTGATTTTTTCCTCCTTCATCAGGCGAAGTAAATTGCCATATGTGGAGATGTTATTAAAGCCATGGTCATGCACACCAATATGACTAATGTGCGTTGCCATTTCCTGAACTGTTTGTCGTCTGCCAAAATGCAGGAAATTTTCATCCCCTACTGCATCGAACTGAAGCACAGTCGAACCATATTCAAATCCTTGTGTCCATTCAGTCCATCCTCGTGTCGAGTATTTTCCATCCACCGTAAAGACAGGAACTCCTTTGGCATGATCATATTCCTTTTCAATCAAGTTAACTTTTTCCCCGGACAGCTCCCAGAATTTTGTCAGTTTACCCTGTAGGTCTTCTGCTTTAAGCTTATTATTTATCTTTATCATTTTATTTACATCCTATGATTTGATGTATTCAAAACTAATCGAAATTGAACATACAAAATATGGATTAATCCCCCTATTGCTGGTACTTTTTTTTCATTTGAATTCTGAATTCTGATGGGCTGACACCTACTTTTTTTCGGAATAATCTGGAGAAGTAGGAAGGATCATCATAATTAACTTTGAAAGAAATTTCCTTATTGGAAAGATCAGTGTAAATCAGAAGCCTCTTAGCTTCCAATACAATTCTTTTGATAATAAAATCCCCGGCATTCTCACCCGTAATCATCTTTACAATTTTATTCAAATGAGCAGGGCTTTGATGGAGCAAGTCTGCATATTCCTTCACCAGATGGATTTCCTTAAATTTCTGTTCGACGAGGTTCCTGAATTTATTAACCAATAAAAACGTCGGATCTTTGATGATGTCTTTATCGTAATAATTTTGGTTGAAAAAATACCGGCATTTCAATAAAAAAATATGCAAATAACTCCGCAACACATCTTCCCTGATCTCAGAATCCCTTTTATAATCTTTCCTTAAATGTTCGATAATATCTAATAACTCCGCAAATTCTTCCCTTTTCAGATTTAGTATGGGTTCTGAAGTGTTGTTATTGAAGAAAGGAAGCGTCATTAGTAGGTCTTCGTCCTGCAAACTCAAGGAATAAAACTCACGGGAAAAAACCAGTAAAAATCCATGGTAATTCTCTTCTCGTGAAATAAGGTGTACCTGTCCGGGAGTGAGAAAATGGATGCTGGTACTCTTAATCGGGAATGTTTTAAAATCGATCATATGTGTCCCCGCGCCATTGATGAAAATGCAAATCTCATAATAGGTATGTCGGTGGGCCTGTTCCGTTTTATGTGGATATTGCTTGTTTTGTATTGTTTTGCCTTCCACTTCACAAACATGAAAGGCAATCTTTTCATCGCTTTTAGGCAGTTCGTATATATGGATGTTTTTGAGCATTGCTGGATTACGGTGCAGTTAAAACTTTAGAAAACCTTCAATTTTCTTTTTAGCCAGTTTACCGGTATACACCACCAAACGATATTTCAACACTGTAGCCTTTTTATCTGAAATGCCTACCGGTTTTCTGCCGGGATAAGCAGGGTTTTGCATGCTCCCTTTTTTCCTTAAAATCCATGGTTCGGGAAACATCGGATTGTCGGGGTGGCACATCATGACGATGCCGGCGTTTCCTCCATCTGCGGCCAGCGATCCTGACACATCCATCCATGATCCCGCACTGATAGGGCCGACTGTTGGTGTAACCTCCCCATTATCGGAAGTGAACCTAATATCTTCAGGCAACTTCATTCTTACTGAAAAACCGCTATAGCCCTTTTTGTCGTCAGATCCTCCAATCTTAAGATTCTCCTCAAGTGCCAACAGTGATATCTCAAAATCGATCACACGGTAATATTTTTCCTTTGCATGAACAGTGATTTTTGTTTTCTCCTTCAAGAATGCTTTTTGGTTTCCTTCATTATCAAGCCACATGGGTGATTTCCATAATGTGTGTACATTCAATGCAATTTCATCTTCTGATGATTGCTCCTTACTTACACTGGTCACATCCCATGCAAAATCCTTGCATGCCCAGGCATCACCGATTTTTTTGTCACCAATAATCAACTGGTGCCATGTCCAGAAAATACCGCGATGATGCAGATGATCTTTTGGGAAATCCTCCGTAAGTTCTGCGCCATCCACATTATACAGTGGATGGATATAGTTAGCCCTTGGGTATTCGCCATCCATGGATTTGGTCATGGCCTGATAAAAAAGCACTTTTTCCCCACCCTCCTTTATCCAAGCTCCATCATCTGTTTTTTCAAAAGTAAACGATTGGGCTAAAGAGCTTATAGGTAATAATGCTACTAGAATTAATATGAAATTTTTGATCATGATTTTGTATATTAATATGATTATAAAAAAGTAATTCTCAATATTTTTTCCTCAATCCTGAGACATACTGTTCAACAATGATAAGGGCCTGAATTTAAAACTCCCTGATCTTAATATTCCTGAAATGCACTGTATTTCCATGATCCTGGAGCATGATGTAGCCCTCGGCAGCCCGCCCGAAATTCTCATATTCCTTATATTTAGAATAGTTGACCAGGGCCCTGAATATCTGGCTTCCACGTTCAAATTCGACCACTTTATTTTCATTGAGCCAATGCTCCACATGATCGTCTTTCACGATAATGCGGGCCCTGTTCCAACGATCCACACCCCGAAAGCCTTTTCCTCCTCCAGGCAAGGTCAGATTCTCTGCAGGAATCAAATCATACAATGACGCAACCGTTCGGTTTCCATTGATGCCATGCTTTGCATCCGCATGCTTGTCATCGTCAAGTATTTGATATTCCATTCCGATCCCCCACCCCTTACTTTCTATCAGCTCTGGATCGACAAAATATTTGATTCCGCTGTTGGCGCCTTCGGTAATTTTGAAATCAACAATCAATTCAAATTGGCCAAATGTCTCCCGGGTAATAATGCTCCCTCCTCGTTTTGAATCATCACCTCCATGGGCTAAAACTGTCAACACACCATCCTTCATATCCCAACCTTTATCCGGAAAATTTCCCGAACCTGTCTTTTGCCAGCCTTCTGATGTCTTTCCGTTCCAAAGCAGGCGCCAGCCTTTTCTAACTTCATTTGCTGTAAGTGTATTTGGAAGGTGATTGATTTCGCGAACACTTGGATCAGCCGGCCACCTTTCCTTTTGCAGGTCAGTAGTTTTTATGCGAATGTTTCTCCACCTCACTTCAGATCCCTCCGTTTCTTTATTATTTCCAATGCCATGTACCTGTAAGCCTATAAATCCTTCGGCATCCACGTCGTCCACTACATTTGAACACATTATGCCATTGATCCAGATTCTGAGCGAATTGCCAATAGCCTCGATGCGGTATTTATTCCACGATCCATTGATAAAGGCGGCTCTTCCAGTGGGATTTTCACCAAGCGCATACAACCAGCCTCTCCTGGCCTCATCATAAATACCCCCGCTATAAGCTCTTGGGCTTGGATCGATTTCAGCCTGATAACCATGTACCCTGCCATCCCTGTATTCCTTGTTGCTTTGGCTTCGGAACTGAATTCCTGAATTCAATCTAGGATCCACCTTCACATCCACTTCAAATATAAAATCACCGTAGGTTTTTTCGGTACACATAAAACTGTTGGGCGTATTCAGAATAGATACACCAACAATCTGATCTCCTTCGATATGGTATTTCGCTTTTCCATTCAGTTGTTTCCAAGCGGAAAAATCTTTGCCGTTAAATAAGGATTTCCACCCATCCTGGGCAGGAGATGAAAATGAAACGGCAGCAAGTGCTATAAAAATAAATATGCCTTTTTTCATTATTTTGGATTATAAATATTTCAAAAAATTATGGTGTAAAAATGCAGCAATAATCCATGAGTTTCAAGGACAATTTGATCGTTTACATAAAATTTCTAAATAATGCTCATGTATCACAAATTGACTTTGTTTTTGCCATTGTTGATTTTCGCTTAAACAGAAAACAGATTCTCTTAGTAAATAATATGACCTTCAAGTACAAAATAGATCTTGAATGATGCATAAACCATTCAACGCTATAGATGACTTAGGGGGCTATTCATCAATATAATATATATTTGCATTTTATGAGCAATTACGATGTTATAGTGGTGGGCGCCGGTCCTTCCGGATTATTAGCAGCCAGTCGGGCAGCAGAGTTGGGTGGCAAAGTCCTGATACTGGAAAAAATGCGCAAAGCAGGACGCAAGTTATTGGTCACAGGCAAAGGAAGATGCAACATCACCAATGATGCCCCTATCAGCAATTTTATAACACACGTGTACCCAAACGGAAGGTTTCTGAAAAATGCCTTTTCTCAATTCTTTTCAAAAGACATTCTCGAACTATTACAAAATCAGGGTGTAGAAGCTACACTGGAACGTGGAGGACGATATTTCCCAGCGAGCAACAAATCCATGGATGTTCTGCAAGCCCTGCTAAATTGGGTAAGGAAATTGAAAGTGGAAATACGCTGTGGTTATCGGGTAGAAAAATTGATTGTTGAAGATAAGGTAATCGTTGGATTGAAGGCTAATGGGCAACAATTTACAGCAAAAAATGTGATCCTCGCTACAGGTGGCAACTCCTATCCTGCTACAGGTTCCAATGGCGAAGGATATGAACTTGCCAGGAAAGTGGGACATGCGATCGAAAAAATAAGGCCGGCTCTTGTGCCATTGGAATCAGATAGCGAAGCAGCGAAAAAACTGCAAGGCCTGAACCTGAAAAATGTGAAGGCGGTAGTTTGGGTGAATGACAAAAAACAAGGCGAAGATTTTGGCGAGATGCTCTTTACCCACTTTGGACTATCCGGCCCCATTATTCTGACCTTGAGCAGAATCGTGGTTGACGCCTTACGTGAAAACGACAAAGTAGAAATCACCGTTGACCTGAAACCGGCACTCGATGAACAAAAGCTCGATAGGCGTTTGCTGCGCGATCTGAATGAACACGGCAAGAAAAAGATCGCAAATATTTTTCGCCTTTGGCTTCCTTCCTCCATGGCGCCTGTTTTCATTGATCTTCTCAACATTGATCCGGATAAGGAATGCCACCAGGTTTCATCAAATGAGCGCAAACAAATCCGGTACCTCCTTAAAAACATGCGCTTCAACATCACCAATCATCGTTCGTGGAAAGAAGCCATCATTACGGCAGGAGGTATTCCCACAAAGGAAATATCTTCCAAAACCATGGAATCCAAATTGGTAAGCGGATTATATTTTGCCGGTGAGATGATCGATGTCGATGCTGAGACGGGTGGCTATAATCTGCAAATCGCCTATTCTACAGGATGGCTGGCCGGGAATTCGTGCATGAAGAAAGGGTAGGTAAAAAGGGTAAAAGGTATAGGGTAAAAGGTGAAAAATTTCCTAAATCCTTTGGCTGTGAGGACACATACCGAAAGAACAGATGGTTTGCGTGGATACAAACCATGGCGAAACAAATATAAAATCAACTTTTAATTTCCGGAATGTTTAACACTCATTTTTGTCAAGATTTGCACTATTTATTCTCCCTAGCAAACCTGACAAACGGCTATATTTCTGCTGTATGTCTTTGATTTTGGCATGAAAATCAATCTGACTTTTTTTATGAATTGAAAGGATTTTTAAATCCTTTAGTAATTTGATGGCCTCGTCGTATGAATTTGTTTTTTTCTCTTTTATCAGTAGATCAACTTCAATCCACAAACTCGTTTCCTGCTTATCTAGCTTGTCCAGCTTCGCCAGGCGTTGCTCCTCTATTTTTCGTTTTTTTTTCAGTTTTCTTTCTTCCTTTAATGCCCTGATAGCTGACGCAATTTCTTCTACCGTTCTTCCAGTTTCTACCGGCACTTCATCCTTTTGATCGCTAAATTCCTTTAATCGATTTTTTAATTTAACATTCAGTAAAGGTTCATTTTGTAACAGACGCAATAGAAATTGATCTTTTTCATTAGTTGTCAGCAAATGGATACCATCAGCATGAGCATCTTTCTTTCCCGATAAAATAGTCAGGCTATTTTGAGAAGCGACTGCAATGGCATCTTTATCTATTTCAAAAATGTCGGCAAAATCCTTAAGTGTTCCGCTAAGTGAGTTTAAATTCTTAGGGACTTTTGGTTCCCTGCTTTTGGGATCAACATTACTCCATTCATTAAGCACGTCTTGTGTACATACCTTCAGCCAGATCATGTACAAACAACGATAGTCTCCAGATAGTATGTTATCCCTCAAAGGCACCAATGAAGTCAGCCAATCTTCATCCTCCTCAATCCACCCTCCTCCACCTTCTTCATCTTCAGTACATATATCCAAAAGTGTGAAATCCCCTTTTTCTATTATATCCAATCCATCCAACACACAATATTGCTTTAGCTGCCTAATATCAATCAGGATAGTTGGAAACTTAAACACCAGTCTTGTGCTTCCCCAATTTGAAATGTAAAAAAAGGCATCAAAATATTTTTCTACCACTTTAATTACATCTTTCGGAAAATCACCATAATGATAGGTGAATGTTGCTCCATAATTACCTGGTCTAGTCCTGCTTGACCAGGTTTCTATTTCATTTTTGTCGCTTTCAGACAAGGGTTTGTCTATTGCCCGAAACGCATAATGTTGGTATTCACTCATTTTTTAGTTCACTCTCTATAGCACACTCAAATTGCAGTAGAACCAGCCTTCCAGATGCACAAGTAAGCACAAATCTTTTCATTTCGATACTTCAATTGCCTGCTCTATATCGGCAATGATATCCTGAATATTTTCTAATCCCACAGAAACGCGTATTAATCCATCGGTAATCCCTACTAATACCCTGTCTTCTGGCGATAGTTTTGAATGCGTTGTAGAAGCAGGGTGCGTGGCGATACTTCTGGTATCTCCCAAATTTGCAGAAAAAGAAATCATTTTCATGTTGTTGAGGAAATTCCTGCCTCTTTCAATTCCTCCCTTAAGCTCGAATGACACAATGCCACCACCATGTTTCATCTGTTTTTTGGCGATGCTATAATTTGGATGAGATGGCAAAAAAGGATAGCGAACAAAATTCACTTCATCATGATTTTCCAAATGTTCGGCAAGCTTCAATGCATTCTCACAATGCCGCTCCATTCTGACAGCTAAAGTCTCCAGGCTCTTAGAAAGTATCCAGCTATTAAAAGGCGACATGGCGGGGCCGGTATGCCTTGCAAAGAACCTTACTTTTTCAATGCATTCTTTTGTGCCAAGTACCGCTCCTCCAATTACCCTACCCTGACCGTCTATGAATTTCGTTGCCGAATGTGTAATGATATCTGCACCATAATTCGCAGGGTTTTGAAGATATGGAGTCGCAAAACAGTTGTCGACGTTAAAGAGCAAATTGTGCTTTTTCGCGATGTTGCCTACCAATTCCAAATCGATAATATCCAACCCCGGATTAGATGGCGTCTCCAGGAAAATCATTTTTGTGTTTTCCTTAATCTCCTTTCCCCAATCCCCGGGACTATGAATATCAACATAGGTATGCGTGATGCCCCATCGTGGTAAAAGTTGGGTCGTTATTTGATGCGTTGAGCCAAAAACCGAACGACAGATAAGCAGGTGATCACCTTGGTTTAGAAAAGCTGCCATGCTCACAAACATTGCCGCCATTCCTGATGCCATGGCCATGCCGTCTTCAGTCCCTTCCAGCAGGCATAATTTCTCTATAAATTCATCATTGTTTGGATTGGAAAACCGGGTATAAATATTCCCTTCTTCCTCGTTGGCAAAAAGCGCCCTGGCCTGCTCCGCATCATCGAACACAAAACTGGAAGTTGCATATATTGGCACCGAATGTTCCCGTTGATCAGAACGTTTAGTTTGTGTTCTTATCGCATTTGTCTCAAAATTATTCCACGCACTCATCTATAAAATCGTTGATTATGTTATTTAATTATTTCATAACTGGAAGTTACCGTTGCGGTTTTCTCCAATATTCGTACTACAGAGCAATATTTATCCATAGAAAGATCGACAGCCCTTTTTACTTTCGCCTCTGTCAAATCGCCTGTAAGCATGAAGTGTACATGGATATCCGTGAAAAGCGCCGGCGCCTTATCCTTTTCTCTTTCTGCAGTTATTTCAATTTGAATATCCTCCAGGTTTTGTTTTTGCTTTTTTAGAATTAAAATAATATCAATGCTACTACAACTCCCTACTGCCGCCAAAAGAAGCTGCATTGGCCTCATACCCTGGCTTTTACCACCAATATTGTGAGCTCCATCGGTTTCAATCGTACAACCATCTTCATTTTTAGCTTCCATATGAAAGGCATCATCGATTCTTTTCAGGCTTATTTTCATCTCTTTAATTGAAACTTTAACTACACATCTTTTATATTCGGGGTTCAAAGTTATAATATATACACAAAGAAAATTGAAATGAAAGAAATAACTGTTCGGGAGCTTAAGATAAAAATAGATAACGCGGAAAATTTTCAGCTTATTGATGTGCGGGAGGAAAACGAAAGAGCATTTGCAAATATCGGTGGAGATCATATTTTAATGGGTTCTATTGCCGGGAATATCGAAAAAATCAGTAAAGATAAGGATGTGGTGATTTATTGCCGGAGTGGGAGCCGGAGTGGTCAGGTGGTGAAATTTTTGGAATCAAATCATGGATTCGGAAATATTTATAACCTCAAAGGAGGAATTCTGGCCTGGGCAGATCAGATTGATGATTCCATTAAAAAATATTAAAAAAGAGGGTGATTTCCATCATCCTCTTTTTCGTTTTCAACATAAATATCGACAGATACTAGTTAGATTGCATCTGTACCTCGTTCATTTGTCCGAATCCTGATACATTCTTCAAGTTTGGTAATAAAAATCTTTCCATCTCCAACGGTTCCATCCCCCAGCTCATTGCTGGAAGATCTTGCGGCTGTAATAATGGTATCGACGGTTATCTCAACAAATTCATTGTTGACGGCGATCTCAAGCCTGGTCTTTGGGATCAAATCAGGAACAACTTTCTGACCTCGATATATTTCAACACCTTGCTGTTGCCCATGTCCTGAAACACGGCTAACGGTAAGGCGGGTGATATCTGCCTCAATCAATGCCTCTCTAACGGCATCCAATTGAGTTTCACGTATTATTGCTGTTATTAATTTCATCTGTTTATATTTTGTAGAAATCTGGTAGTGCCTAAAATAATAATCATACTTATATGTATCTTGACAATTATAATCCGCTACATGACCAGTTTCATTTTTCTATTTAATTTGGGTTAAGCATTCCGTATCCATGTTCGCCATGGTATGCATTATCTAAACCGGCCATCTCACTGGAATTTGAAGATCTCAAACCTACAGTTTTACTCACAACAATCATCAATATATAAGTCATGATTCCTGCATAGGCAATGGCAATCAATACGGCAGCCACCTGCACACCAAGCTGTTGCATCATGGTCCAGCCTCCATCAACTAAAGCCGCAGCTTCTTCCATCCAACTTTTTCTGATGAAGAAGGTCAGAAAAATAGCTCCTATAATTCCTCCTATTCCATGAATTCCAAATGCATCGAGGCTATCGTCATACTTCAGTTTGTTCTTTAGAATAATGAAAAGGTAACAAACACCAGATGCAAGGGCTCCCAATGCTAAAGCTCCACTGGGCTGTACGACACCTGCTGCGGGCGTTACGGCAACTAATCCGGCCAGAACACCACTGATAAAACCCAGTGCAGTAGCTTTGCCCTGGTGAATTCCTTCGATGATCATCCAGCTAAGCGCTCCTGCAGAAGCAGCTACCTGAGTCGCCGTTAAGGCCTGAGCAGTGCTCAAACCAGAGGAGATGCTGCTGCCGGCGTTAAATCCAAACCAGCCAACCCACAGTAATCCGCCACCAATCATAGTCATAACCAAATTGTTAGGTTCGATTGCTATTTTCGGATATCCCCGTCTGGCGCCAAGATAAATTGCAGCAACAAGGCCACTAACGCCTGCTGAAATATGTACAACTGTACCACCGGCAAAATCTATGGCTCCATTCGCACCGAGATTAAATAAAAAACCATCTTCTGCCCAAACCCAGTGGCACAGTGGATTGTAAACCAACAAGCCCCAAAGGGTAATAAAAATGATATACCCCTTAAACTTTACACGCTCGGCAAAAGCGCCTGCTATAAGCGCTGGAGTGATGATAGCAAATTTTCCCTGAAACATAGAAAATACATATTCCGGAACACCACCTTCCATAATATTGGTATCAATGCCAGATAATAACACATAATCCCAATTCCACCAAAAACATTCCCACCAAAAACATTCCCACCAAAACACATGCTGTACCCCACAGTAACCCACATCACTGTCATGATACCCATAGCGGAAAAACTATGCATCATAGTTCCAAGCACATTTTTAGTCCTGACCAGACCTCCATAAAACATAGCCAGGCCGGGTATCATTAAAAGTACCAATGCCGTAGAGGTGAGCATCCAGGCTGTGGCCCCGGAATCGATTTCGGGCTGTCCCTGAGCAAAAACATTTCCTGCCATGAAGAGGACGAAAAATCCGAAGATTAAAATTTTACGCCGATTTTGTTTTTTCATTATAAATGATGTGTTAACTGATAATTATGTTTAGAATACTTGATTTTTATATGCTTATAAATAATACACAAATCTATTATTTTTTCGTCTTTTATTACCATAAAAGATATTTTTTTACTTAAATTAATCATTAATTACATTTATTACCATTTTAATGCTATTTTTTTACCCCTTAACATTACCTCATTACATAATATAGAATCACCTTTTAAATGAATATCCTGGACTTAATTAAGTTTCTTTTCCATAAACCAAAACCTTGAAATAGTTGGTTTTCATTATCTAATTATACAAATGGATATTTATCAATTCATCTATTTTTAAAAGGCAATACTGCCGTTTAAGTATTTTTTAATTTATTAATTACAGAGATATATTATCTTGACATAAAACAAAACTAACTTCCTATGGAAAACACAAAATACAGTTGCCCGAAATGCAATAACAAGGATTACCTGAAAGATGAATTCAGAGCCACCGGTGGATTCTGGACAAAAATATTTGACGTCCAAAACAAGCACTTTACAACAGTGACATGCACAAGATGTAAATACACTGAAATTTATAAAGTGAAGAGCAGCAAGCTTGAAAATGTGTTTGACTTTTTCACGAATTAGCTTGTTCGCGAGCTAATAAACAGCCCAGGCGCTCAAGGATCAAATGAAGATGATCTTGCTTGATGGATGGAAGGCTGGAATGAGTGGAAAACCCACCTGGCTATTCCAATTCCTCCTTATACATAAAATGAAAGGTGTTGATGTTTGGGTTTCTTTTGGAGTAGATGACTTCTATCTCCTGTCCTTGCTCCAGCTCATTCTTTTTATCTTCCAGCGAAAAGGTCTCAAAAGTTTGTCCGTAAACTTCAAATTTTGCTTTTACCAACCATTGGGCCTCTCTGTTCGAAGGTTTGAATTGCTTTTTTTGGATGATGGTCCCCTGGGTAATTTGTCCATCACGCTCCAGCGCCAACTGATCAAAACGATTGGTCTGAATACCGAACAAAGGGCCAATAATAAGCAGGGAACCTACAGCGATCATGACACTATATTTCGGATAAAACAATTCAATTGCTTTATATACTGAAAAGGGCAAGGCCCCAAAAATCAATAAAAAAGGCGACCATCTCAGAGCTCCTTTTCTTGCATAAACTATTGCATCTGGCACGTCAATGAAAATAATAAATATTACCACCACGGCTAAGGAGGCAAAGCCCAATGCCTTAAGAAATAATTGATTCTGTCCTTCGTTACCCATTTTCTATCTTCCTATTATTTTTTCGTTGTAAAGCTAAAAATATCCCACTTAGTATAAACAAAAGTCCAACAAATCCATAGCTCGTCCATTGATATCCTTCTAATAATGTAGATATAAACAGAGCAATTAAAGGCATTACCAATGAAATATATCCTGATTTATCCGGCCCGATTTTCCCTAGCAAGTTTAAGTAAGTTGTAAACGCGATGATGGAACCAAAAACAGATAAATACATCAAAGACGATATATAGGAAAAATTCATATCAATACTAAAATTCTTGCCCGTCAGCAAACCTATTGACATAACCAGAACAGATCCATAAAGCATCCCAAACGCATTGGTCTGGATTACCGGTATTTTTTGTTTCTGATTGAAAGCCGAAAGGATATTCCCCGTCGATGCCAGAACCACAGAGCCCAAAGCCAGAAGAAATGCCACAAAATTTTGATCCGAAAGGCTAAAACCAGTCAATTCATCTTTGAATATCAGAATAATGCCAACAGCTCCAATGGCGCCTCCTAAGATTACGCTCTTTCGTACCGGGGCTTTAAGAATGACGGCATTTAAAAATACATTCATAAAAATCAACCCAGAGAATATCACAGCAACCAAACCGCTTGTAAGATGCTCTTCTGCCATGTAAACAAACCAATAGTTGATTCCAAAAAGGCATGCCCCCTGTAAGGCAATAAATAAATGATCCCGAAGGGAAAATCTTAAATTTAACTTAGTGATCTTACTGTACAAAAGCAGTATGATACTCGCTATAACAAATCTATACCCCACAGAAAACAGCGGATCAGTATCGCCAATCTGAAACTTAATGATATACCAAGTTGAGCCCCAGATGAAAGTGGGGATAAGAAATAAGATTATATTGGGGATTCGCATATAAAAAATATGTGGCGAAAATACTGAGTATGAAAGTGATTAGCTAAAAGTTGATCGGATATTTGTGATGTCACCAGCTAAATGCCTTCGATTTACCTGAAAGGCAAAAGCCAAATGACTGGCGCTGGGTACTGGGCGCTGGTTTCGAGCTTCGAGCTATACCATGACTATTCAATTAAGCACATCTGATAATGGCCAATTCATTTCCATGCAAAAAGTCCCATATCATCAATCATATTTTCGAGGCAATTTCCCTGTCGCATGGAGCACCCACTTAATACACTTGTGCGGGAAATCGACTGGCTTGCAAAACATCAACGGACATCCGGTGGGTATAAGGTTGATACCATTTTCCTTACAAAACTTTTCCGCTTCCTCGGAATAACTCCCAGCATCCAGCGATTTGTGTATCCACACATGTTGAATCCCCAGAGTGGCACATTCCTGTACCACCGAAAGCGTCACCTTTGAATTGGTACCTATGACCACACCTTCGATCTGCTCTGGTATTGCTGTCAGACTTGGGTAACAAGGATCCCCATCAATAATCTCCGTGGCATTAGGATTGACAGCAAAAACATAATATCCGGTATTTCTGAGTTTTTCGTAAATATAGTTAGCTGCATTCTTTTTTGTAGATGAAACGCCTGCAACAGCAATGGTTTTTAATTGGAGAAATTCTTCTGCAGATTCTTTTAATATGGGCATGATAAAAAATTGATGATTACTATAACCAAGCAACAACACTCCTTCAAAAATAATTCATTACTCAATCAACTTTTTAAAAAGATTATGGAATATCCCTATATTCGGCCAACAAGTATATTTTTTTTACCATGCGATTCTCATTTTTATTCTGTTTGCTATTTCTTTTTACGCTTTTTCAACAAATAAAACTGTTTGGTCAAATCGATTCGACCAACCTGCCGTTATTTATCATCGACACAAAAGGAGTACCTATTTTGGATGAACCAAAAATCTCGGGTGCATTGAAAATAATTTACCACGAAAATCAATACAACCATCCCGCTGACACCGCAAATATTTATTATGGTGATATAGGCATTGAAATCAGAGGCCGGTATTCAGCCTCACTCCCTCAGAAACCATATGGTTTTGAAACAAGGGATAGCCTTGGTGAAAATTTGAACGTACCCTTATTTCATATGCCGCCAGAAAATGACTGGATATTGCTGGCTAATTACAATGACAAGACTTTCATGCGCAATTCGCTCGCCTTCGAGCTTTTTAGAAAAATGGGCCATTATGCCCCCAGAACACAGTTTGTAGAGGTATTGGTGAATGGGTTTTACCGGGGCATTTATGTTTTTACTGAAAAAATAAAGAGGGATTTTGGCCGGGTTAGCATTTCGAAGTTGAGTGCAGATGAAAATTCCGGTGATGATCTTACCGGTGGTTACATCATCAAAGTCGATTATTTCAATGACAATGATAGTTGGATAAGCAATTATGCGCCTCTAGGGCAATTTGAAAAAAATGTTCATTTTGTTTTCGACTACCCAGAGCCGGAAAATATCACTACCATTCAACAAAATTATATTAAAAATTTTATCGATGACTTCGAAACTATATTGTATGCGCCAAACACTCCTGAGCGTCAGGAAGCTCTTTTAAATTACCTGGATTTAGATTCCTTCATCGATTATTTCATCCTGAATGAATTGGCGCGAAATGTTGATGGATATAAGAAAAGCAGCTATTTCCATAAAGACAAAGACAGTAACGGAGGCTTGTTGCATGCAGTACCTCTATGGGATTTTGACTGGGCCTGGAAAAATATCAATGAATGTTATTTCGGCGCTACCGATGGGTCTGGCTGGGCATATCTTGTGCATCAATGTGATCCATGGCCTGTGCCTCCAACTTGGATGACACGATTATTACAAGATCCTGATTTTACACAAAAAGTAAATGAACGCTACTTTGAGCTTCGGAAAACATTCTTGAGTGAAACGTATATTTTTAATTACATAGATTCTGTAGCAAACCTTATGGACGAACCCCAAAAACGACATTACAACAGATGGCGGATATTAGGATTAAATGTTGGGGCACCCGAAGTTGACCAACAACCCACCACGTATACCGGGGAAATCACAAAGTTCAAACAGTGGATTTCGACAAGATTAAATTGGCTGGATGCAAATATTCCCAATTTTATTGTTACCGGACTTGATCAAAATGAACTGAACACGCCATATCTGATTTATCCTAATCCTGCAACTTCTCAATTAACTTTTCAATCGAAAAAAAAGATACAATATTTTAGCATTTTCTCCATTGATGGAAGGGTTATGAAAGTCGAAAACATTGATGAGGCTAAATCATTTTTCCTGGACATTCAAGATTTATCCCCCGGTTTCTATATCTTAAATTCCACCTTCACAGATGGTTCATCGTGGCTTGGGAAATTTATAAAAGCAAAGTAATATTAGTGCGAAAGGGTGTTATCAATTACCCCAAGCTTTTCATACCAATTAAAAGAAAAAGTCGGGTCTGCTTCCATTAAAGAATTGATCAGAATTTTTGCTTTTTCAAGCACATTCCGCGCGCTAATCGGATCGCCGCTTTCAGAATATATCAGCCCTTCTTCGTAAAGTAATTCGGCGATCATCTTAAGGTAATGGTTATTAAATCCTTTTTCTTTTTGTAAAAAATCCAACAACTCATCAATACTCAAGGACTTCAAGACCTTTGGGTCGAGATCAATCATTCCTTCATACACATCATCAATCTTTTTAAGGGCCCCACCAAGGTCGCCATCCCTTTTAAGACCAACAATTGCTGCTAAATATTTTCCGAATTCCTCAACCATGCGCATTATATAATCTTTCTGTATCATAACTTTAGTCTATAAATATTGTTTGGTTTGCTCTGAAAGTAATATTGAAGCCAGAATATTTTCCGCAAAATCATGACCATAAGAATTGAGCTTTTCTATAAGCTCTTTTTGTTTCTCCTTAATCTTTATGTCGGAATCAATAATTCTGACAACTTCCCGATATTGAGCAATTTTCAATTCATTTTCAAGAGCCTGAATTATTATTGTTTTAAAAGGTGTTGACTGAGCTTCTGCAATTTCATCTGGCAAACCAAAATGCTCCAACTCATCGATAGCAATATTCAACACCTCTTTTCCCTGCTTTTTACACGCATCCATCATATTTTTTGATCCTTTGGCTTCGCGTAAAGCCCAACTACTTTGATCGTATTTTATTTTTTCTATTTGCCTGATCTTTTGATTTTCTGATCCAAAGAACCTCTCCAGGACAATAATGGCTCCAGATTTCCACGCTTCAAGGTCAAAATCCTCATTTTCCAATTTATCAATTTGTTTTTGCAACAGCTGAATCTCCTTTGTGTGTGTCATATCTATATTATTTTACGGATAGCAAATCTCTTCGATGTACTATTTCTTAAAATCAGGTTTATTTCCATAGGTCAAATACCTCCATAACCATTCTACCGGACCAAAATAATATCGCTTTAACCAAAAATAACTGAATAAAATTAACATTACCCATATTGCCAGTACGATCATGAGTTGTTCATTTCGCTCTATTGAACCAAACCAGCCAAACCCATGACCATAAAATAAAGTCGTACAAATCAAGGTCATTAAAAGGTAATTTGTGAAAGCCAATTTGCCCACCTTTGCCAAGAGACTTAATTTAAATACTTTACTCAAAAACATCACAATGGCAACATAGGCTATGGCCACAAATAAACTTCCGATATAATTCCATTGCCATCCAAAAAACATTGAATATTCAACAGTCCAACCGTCAGCAAAATTTTTAATTACACCTGCTAGAATCAATAAAATTCCTATAGGCAAGGTGACTGTTGCTAAAATAAGGTACTCCTTTTTACTAAATATGCCGCTGAATATTCCGAACTGAAAAAAACTCATACCAATAAGCATCATAGCAAAAACTCGCCATCCGTACCAAATCATGAAAACGAAAGTCTGCATTTTAAATGTTTCCGGGATTCTCCAGATTAACTGCTCTTTGATGCCTCCTTTCAGCGCATTTACTTCACTTCCGATCGCCTCCAAACCAGGCGCCCATACATCATTCAAACTGCTAACAACCTCAGGCGGCCACATTTCCATAGATTTTCCAAATAACCAAAAATTAAAGGATGGCACGGAAAATATAATTAATCCGAGGGCCAATAAAACCCAGGGAGAAAGTCGTCGAAATAAAAATGCCAATGCGCCACATGCGGCATAGGCAACGAGAATATCTCCATGCCAGAAAATATACGCATGAATCAGGCCAATGGTAAAGAGCCAAAACAAGCGGCGATAGTAAAATCTGGTAGGTCTATACCCCTTTTGCTCTATATTTTCAGAAAATAATATAATGCCGGCGCCAAAAAGCATGGAAAAAATGGTCATGAATTTCTGGTCGGCTAACACATGGCTTATCACCCAGGAAGTTTTGTTTATTCCGGTCAAGTCGCCAAAAGAATTGGGGTTGATATAGGCAGCTGAGATCATGGAAAAACTCTGAATATTCATAATCAAAATACCCAAAACAGCTACTCCTCGAAGTATATCAACTGATTGAATGCGATCAGAATTTGGTAAAAGTGATGTTTGGATCATGACAAATTGAAAAAAATATTTTAGATTAAAATTATAAAATCCTTTTAGTAAATGCTTATTTATACCCAAAAATCAATTTATTTCCATCATCTCCGTTGAGTATTAATTTCCCTTCGCTGAATAACGCTCTGACTTCGATTCCCAATACCTCAAAATAAGAGGTTTCCAGTTCCATTTCTCCTTCACAAAACTTTCGTGTAGCGCCGACTTCTCCAATTTTTATGGTTCTTCCATCAATAGTAAAAGTTCCAAAAAAACTGTTACACCCTCCAAACCCTTTCACTTTTCCATTCAAAGCAAATTCCAGAGTGGGTATTTTTTGTTCAATACCGATTTCAATCTTGTTCAGCTTGAAAAACTCAAGCTTCCATTCCTTGTCAGTCAAGTCTTCCAATACCAAATCTTCTGTCACATCAATTTTTTCAAGGACTTCAACTAAGATAAATCGAATCGATGATGCATCTGCGTGTGGATTTTTGATGTGCTCTTTTTTGACCTTTATTTTGTAGCTAAAGCCCGACTCATAATCCAGTCCACTAATTTCATCGTAATGTAAAATCCAGTTTTCTCCGGGATAACTTCGAATTAAAAAACATTTCTGGTCAGACATTCCCGAGCAATCTACTTGTTTTGGCGCTACATAAAGCGTGGAGGTACATGATGACCAAATGACTATAAGCACAAATAATTCAAATAGAACACTAATTTTATTTTTTCGCATTTAAATATTCATTAAATCAGGTTTTAGTAAATCTGAAATAAAATGTGCTAAGCAGATTTTACTAAATTTGACCAATTCATATGACTAATAAAAACAGAAGCAGATTTTTTTGTGACTTTTGTGTAATACTCTCCATTGTAGACCTTGTGGCAAAAATCATGTAGAAGAATTATTAACCACAACCCACACTAATCCACATGCCGGGCGAGGCAGGGAATTCACGATGGGCACAAGGAAAATGAGATTATCAAGATTTTCACAAAGCCCCCATTCGGGGCGAATTAGACCTGCCGTGCGCAAAGGCAAGGAAGTATAACCCTAATTATTTTCAGCTTTAAACTTTCAATTTAATACCCTATCACCTGGCACACAGCGCCAGCTCATGGCTCAAAGCTGATAACTACTTCTAAACCGTTACAACGACTTTTCCGGTAGTATTCCCGGTCTGAAATAACTTGATCGCATCTTTTAGTTTGTCGAATTCAAAGGAATGACCAACGTGAGGTTTTCCCAAATCCATTGTGCTAAGTGCCCCGAGAATCTCCTCCAATAAACAGGCATTATCATATAAGTAAATGAGGTTAAATCCCATGACCGATTTATTTTGTTCAATCATCTTTTGAGGATCCAGCAATGGGCGCTTATAAAACTGCCATAGCAATTTCAAATAATTTGGCTTTGCTCGCGGCTGAGCGTACCTGGCCGATCCATATACAATCATCCTGCCTTCAGGCGCCATGTTCAGGTAGCTATCCATGAGCACTTTACCTCCCACGCATTCCATTACAATATTCAGTTCACGTACACCTAATATTTTTTTTAGCTCACTTCGAAAATCCTTCCCCCGCACAAACCCTTGATCATAGCCTTCCTTTTCCAGAAAATCAAGTTTTGATTCACTACCAACACATCCAATGGTATAAGCGCCATAAAGCTTGGCGATTCTATTTGTCCAAATACCAACCCCTCCCGCAGCGCTTTGCACCAACACAGTTGAGCCCTTTTTTATGTTACCCAACTTTATAAATAAAGCATAATAGGCGGTCAATGCCTGGATCAGGTAGCCAGCGCCTTCTTCAAAATTCCATCCTGCGGGAACAGGGATCACATACCTTTGATCTAGATTTATATGAGATGTATAGCCTCCAAACTTGGTAACTCCCATTACAGCCTGGCCTTCTTTAAGCCCCTGAACACCCTTAGAAATTTTGGTGACTACACCTGAAAACTCAAGTCCGGGTATAAATGATCCCTTAGGTGTTGCTCCATATAGCCCGAACATGGCAAAAATATCTGCGAAATTGAACCCAATGGCTTTAACTTCAATTTGCACTTCATTCGCTCCGGGGTCGTTGATTTGTTCCTCAACCAATTTAAGGTTGTCAATCGAACCGGCTTTTGGAATCATTCTCCAGGATTTTCTTTGCATTTTAACGAGGGTTAATAAGGGTCATTATTTTTTATTATTGCGGCGCGAAAATAAACAATTTTATTTGAGAATCGAGCATGAGTCCTGATCAATCTACCATTATTTTCGGTGTTTTAGTTAAAATGTAAATGCAGTTGCAACAGCTCTTTGAGAGAATTGTAATAAAAATTCCAGCTGGATAAAGCCTATTGATTAAGACCTGGAAACTGTTTATCCACTAGTGTGTTAATTACCAATATTATGAAATGGTATTATTCACTCTTCGAAAAAGAGGACTTTGAGAAGGCTTTTAAGTTGGAGGAAATAAAAGAATCTCCCTCTGAATTCAGATTAACCATCCGAACTGAAGATGTGGAAAAAATTCATTCCGAGACAGATCATCAGGCTGGCTTCACAGATATGGTGGAAGCGCCAAAACTCTACTATTCCACTAATAGCATATGATGGGAAAATCAATTTAATTTCTTCTGCCCCATCTAACTCATCTACAAAAAAAATGCTTTATAAGGCAGCACTGAGGAGTAAAAAAGGAAAACTGTATTATTTTAAGGGATATAAAACAAATGAAAATAGTTTCAGGTTAGATGTTTGGCTGGATACTGACACAATTTTTATAACTTTATTTGATAGGGAAAGGATTCTGACAATATAATTAGAAAAGGGAAACTGAAAATTAAGTTGTGTGATATAAAAAATAGCTCACTATAATGAAAATATTTAACATTCTAAAAAGCAAATCAGGAGTAAAACCATAAGCGTTTTTGGTATTTCCTTCAGCGCAAATGTTTGGGATAAGTATATAAAAGGAGGTTTAAAATAGACCTTTTTAACAAGAATATGGAAATCTACAGCTCATGAAAACGATTACGTTTATCGGCAATTATCTTTGGAATATTATAAAGTCTATTGGTGCAATACCCTGGACAATAGCTACTAGATTAATTCGCAGATTATTTCTTTTAATCTATCATGTGCTAAGTGGTCCTGTTTTATTCTTTATTGGTTTTTATCATGGGATCATGTTACTATTCAAGCAACCCAAACTATGGACAAGCTGGTTCGGAAAAAGTCTACTGCTTATACTTGCATGGATCGGAAGAGTGGTAAGCAAAATACTGGATGTGGTGTTGCTTGGAGAATTACTTGACCTCGTATTTCAACTTGTGAAACCAAACTCAAGAGTCCTTACGGAATTGGAAGTATCTGAAGCGCAAAAAGTATTTGGAAAAGGAATCTCCTATTGGCAGGTGCGAATAGATGAATTATCTCTTATCGCATGGTTAGGCGCACGGTTTGCAGGAAGTTTTAATATGGGTGTAACAACCTTTCACACCATCAACTTTACCAGAATATTAGATACCAAGCCAGGCAACGGGGATATGATATGGTTGATCCACGAGTTGGCTCATGTAAGTCAGATGGAGTATGTGGGGATTCAATACCTCGTAGAAGCTCTTGTAGCCCAAAATACAGGCGGCTATCATTATGGCGGGCCAAGTGCCTTAGTCGGAAAGAAGCTAAAAGATTTTAATCGGGAGCAGCAATCAGAGATTGCAGCAGATTATTACGGAGATGTGCTTTATGGGCACACTTCCCCGGATTCCTTTTTGCCATTGATTGAGGAATTCAGAAATGCTAAAAATATTTGGTTGATTGACCGGGATTAGTTCCCCCTCAGAGACACCTGAAATGCCCGCCTGCCGGACGAGGCAGGGGAATTTGAGGAATGCGGAAGGGTTTACTTATCAAATATGGGGTGAAGATATTTTTGAATAGCCCAGATATTTGACAGCCTATGCTAAACGTATTAGTGGTTCCTCAGAGTTCTCTGCGAGTAACTCTGAGGGGGAAGAATTAAGTCTGCAAAATTCAAAAAAAGCCATGCCTGCCGGCATGGCTTTTTTTGAATTTATGACACATCATAGTTTATAGACAGGCTCTAAATAGACTTAAAATCTCTCCAATTTGTTGCGAGATGACATTCAGGTTATTCTCTATTTCTACTTCTTCTTCTCTTCCGCTTTTTTATCTTCTTTTTTCGAAACATTCCCTTTCCCTGAATCTGAAATATCTTCCGTTTCCTGGACGGGCACTACTTTCGCTTCTACTGCTCCCTGAAGTAAAGACGGCAATTCCATGCCTGCATTTTTAAGCAATTCGTCAATCGGAGGCAATGACTTGGCCAATCCCGACAGGAAATTAGCGGTAGAGTTTGCTCCACCAGCACCTGAACCACTATCCCAAACTGTAACTTTGTCAATCTTAATATTTTTGATTGCTTCCACCTGGGTTTTTACAATTTCGGGCAGCTTGTCAGCAATCATAAGTAATACTGCATCTCTTGAGTTATCACCAGCAGCATTGACAAGTTTTTGAAACCCTTCAGCCTGCTTGCTTAATATCTCCAATAGTCCATTTGCCTCGGCCTGCATTTTGAAAAATATTGCATCTGCTTCTCCCTTGGCATGTCTACGGATTCGTTCTGCCTCTGCTTCAGCATCAATTTCAACCTTCTCTTTGTCAATTTGTGAAGGTATTACTACATCGGCCATCTGAGATGCTTTATCCCTTTGAGCCCTTGCTATTTCTGCTAAGCGTTCTGATTCGTAGGCTTCTTCCAATGCTTTTGCCTGGCTGACCTTCTCGGCAGCAATGGCTTTTCTGTGAGCTTCAGCTTCCTTTTCCCTTCGTTCGGCTTCAGAATTAGCGATGTCTATCTTGGCATTGTTTTCTCCTTCCACCGCGCGGGCATTGGCTTCAGACATCGAAATACGCTCCATTTTCCTGGCTTCCGCTTCACCAACATTGGCATTGGCACTGGATTCAGACTCTCCAATTTTTGCCATAGAATCAGCCGCTGCAATTTTAATACGTTCCTTCTGATGTGCTTCTGCTTCCCCAATTTTTGCCTGGGCAGTTAATGCCGCTACCTTGATACGCTCATCCTGAACAGCATCAGCTTCTCCAATGGAACCATCACGATTCATCTCTGCGACACTTTTTCGGGCATCGTTTACTGCCTTGGAAGCAGCTTCCTTACCCAATGCTTCGATATACCCGGATTCATCTTTTATATCTGTAACATTTACGTTGATGAGCTTAAGCCCTATTTTTTTCAACTCAGCCTCTACGTTTTTTGCCACATTGGCTAAAAACTTGTCGCGGTTGCTGTTGATTTCTTCAATATCCATAGTGGCCACCACCAATCTCAACTGACCAAATATGATATCTTTGGCCAGATCATAAATTTCATCCTGGCTCAATCCCAATAATCGTTCGGCCGCATTATTCATAATCCCTGGTTCTGTAGAAATCCCTACGGTAAACCTCGATGGCACATCTACCCGAATGTTTTGCCTGCTCAATGCGTTGGTCAGGTTTACCTCAATCGAGATTGGGGTAAGGTCCATAAATTGATAATCCTGAATGACCGGTATAATAAAAGCGGCGCCGCCATGGATGCATTTTGCCGTACGGACACCTGTTGCACTGCTACCAACCTTTCCGAAAACGACTAAGATCCGATCAGACGGGCAACGTTTATACCGCTTCACCAGCGCTGAAAGGATGACTACTATAAAAATAATTCCTACAACTAATCCTATTAATAAAAACTCCATAATAAAAAAATTAATATAAAACTTGTGTGACTAATAATATTTGATTGTTGACTATTTCGAGTACCTGGGCAATACTGCCGGTTGGCAACTCTTTTTCATCATCTGTAATAGCATCCATTTCCCTCAGTGTTCCCTGAATCTCTACTTGAACCTTTCCGTGTCCGTCCCTGTCGGCAGGGATTCTCAAATACACTTCACCGGTGTTCCCGATAGCATTTTCGATAATCATAGTGCCACTTTGATGTAATTTATTGATGTAATAAAAAAGGGTTGCCATGATCGCCATCATAGTAAATCCGGCGATGAGCGAAAAAAAGACAGCGATGACCAAGCCCAATCCCATTTGCAAAAAACCGAGACCGGTCCAGGCAAATAGGGTGAAAAAACCAAGGACGTTTTTATATGTAAAAAACTGCCATCCCACATCGGCATCAAAATCATGGCCATCCGTGTCCATATCGCCATCAAAATCCCCATCCACATCATCGGCTTCACCACCCATGAAGGTCATCACTATTTGAATCAATAATAATAGGGTCGATGGAATGGCAATGATCCAATACACCTTTTCGGAAAGCGCCAAAATTGACCACCAGGAAGAAATATCGAGTTGCATAATTAAAAAATATTTATTTAAAAAAACATTATAAATCTAAGCTTACAAACACAATCTAAGTTTACGTAATTATCGTGATTTTACAATGCTTTTTTTGATGAATTTATAATTATTCCAGTTGAGTGGTGAATTTCATACTACTTCGTAACCCCGGCTCCAAGTTATCAGCGCTTTGTCATCGAAAAATTCAGGCTGGTGGATGCTTTTTAGTGAAGTAAGTTCACCTGAATTTCTGCCTCGGACAGTCGGGCATCATTCCGCTTTGCATCATTCCACGTGACGGTTCTTCTACTCAGTCTTCAACTTTCAGCTCAACAATACCTCCCGATACACCTCCTCGTACATCCCTGCGATTTTCTTTGGATCAAAGCGCTGTACATTTTTCAAGCCATTGGACACTAGCATTTTTCGGTAGCCATCATCTTCAATTACCTTTGAAATGCCATCTCGAATAGATAGTACATCTTCAGGATTCACCAAATAAGCGCCCTCCTTGCCTGCCACCCAGGGCATCGGATCAATATTGGAAGTAATGATTGGTTTCCCCACCAATTGAGCTTCAATGATCGGCAAACCAAATCCCTCGTACAAAGAGGCAAAACAAACAGCTGTACATTGATGATACAAGATAGCTACTTCGCTATACGGCAAATTGAAATACGAGCGAAAATCAATTTCATGTACCGCCAATAAGGATGCTTGTTTATCCGTAAGCTTACCTATGATGTATAGCTTATACGGCAAGCCTGACATGGCCTCTATGGTCCGCTCAAGATTTTTATTTGACTTTGTGCCCAGGTGCAATACGATGGGCTTCGAAGTATTGGTAATCAATTCCTTGGCCAGCCCTTGGTCACTTTTAAGTAATTTGGGATTGTAGGGATTTGGGATCACCCTGATTTTCTTTTTTGCAAAAGGAATGATTTTCAGCAATTCCCTTTTCGACTTTTCTGATATCGTAGTAATCCGCTTGACTAGTAGCGCCGGTAACCAGAACCACAAAAGTTTGATGATAAACCGTTTATACCATGCCTCTATTAGTACATTATTTGCATCATGGATGGTGAGTACCGTTTTTCTTCCTGTTGCCAGCGCTATGTAATGAATGTCCCCGGTAATATGATTCACCTTCCCCCGCTGCTTACGGGCCCAACGGATATTAGCCCAGACTTTCCCCGGTGTAATCCTCCTTTTTGGAAGCTCTTTGATGATTATGGAATCCGATTTTAGCGCTTTGATAACAATATCAAACAATTCTTCCAGGCTTCTAAATCCACGTGTTGGTTTCCTAAAAAAAAGATGTACGTTCATGATATGTATTTATTTGAGGGTAATGATGGGGACTGGTTGTTGGGAGCCAGGTTCTGGATAATTAGTTATGGATACTCATCGCTTGGATTAAGAGCTTTATCAATCCGGAAAAACGGAGTAGGCTATGTTGTATAAATTGAAGGTTGTCTTTTTCAGGTGTGTTTTAGCCAGGTGCAGAACAATAGAATAATTGAACGGGCAAAGAATTGAATTGTGAAATGAAAAATAAATGCAAAAATGAAGTTAACTATTCAATCAGGTTCAACATGCGCTCATCAATTCATTATTTGAGTCCACTCCGAAAAGTAAAACACCCCTAAATCCCCTAAAGGGGACTTTTTAGAATTCATTGGTTCTCAACGACTTCCCCTTTAGGGGTCAGGGGTAAAAGAGTTGAAAATCAATGAATT
>SDBV01002143.1_pt1 | contig 29564 bp, 44 predicted proteins | sample 2277081 | NCBI WGS metagenome assembly SDBV01 (sample SAMN10402039, study PRJNA504765) | marine sediment metagenome | isolation source: marine sediment core GS10_PC15, 223 cmbsf | place: Arctic Ocean: Southern Knipovich Ridge | collected 2010
GAAATTCCATTCTGAGGAGGGGCAATGAAGAAGATATATAAGTATAGCCTTAAATACGATCAGGTGTTCGGGAACGCATTACAGGGGGCGCTTACTCTCCCCCGAAGCCCAGAATTTCTTTCTGCGGGAGCACAGGGCAGCAACTTGGTGCTATGGGCAGAAGTGTCCGATGGCCCTCTTGAAGAGGAGGTTTATATGACTGTCGGGACTGGTCGAGACCTACCGGACGGCGATTGGGACTATTTTGACACGGTCCAGATGGCCGACGGCCTTGTCTGGCATATCTATATCTGGGTATGATGAATGATTGACTACTGGCAGTTCATCTTGGCGGGGGTGCTGATCGGTATCTTTGTAACGCCGTTCCTGATGGCGCTGCTGCTTGCCCTTGTCGGCATCAGGGTTACTTTCGGAAGGAAGAGGAGGAAATGATGGCAATGTATCCCGTGACAAGTAAGCAGGAGTTGGAGGGGATGACAGCCAAGGAATTGGTCGCCCTCTATCATAAATTACAGAAAGTAGACTTGGTGGTTTTTGACGAACTCACCAAAACGGCGCGCGAAATTCGGATACGAGAGACCGCGCAAGGTTGCACTGGGCGAATCGACGAAGGAGAAAAGGATGAAAATAAATAAGATAATGGACTTTTTGTTTGGGAAGAAATGCCCTTGGTGCCACAAGAGGGGAGGACTAATGAGTACCGGTGGTGCCCACTTACGGTGTACGCTTTGCGGAAGCTGGAAAAACGAAAACTCTACGTTTATACATTATTTGGCCTTGGAGAAGCGACTGTGACCCGCTACTCCCACATTAGGGCGGGCTGGTGGACGGATGATTAACTTCACTATTCCAATGAAGCCCGTGGCGAAAGCTCGGCCTCGTCTTACTCGCAGTGGGCACGTCTACACGCCGAAGAAGACGACCGATGCGGAGAAGATAGTCGCGCTGTATGCTCGCAAGGCAATCAAGGAGCCACTTGACGGGCCGGTATGGATGTCGGTGGAGTTTACTTTTAAAATGCCGAAGTCATGGTCGAAGAAAAAGAAAGAACTTGCGAAGACGGTAGAGGGAACGCAATACAAGTGCGGGCGTCCTGATATTGACAATCTGTTCAAGCTGATAGCGGACGCACTGAACGGAATGGCTTACCATGACGACGCTCAGATAGTCATGCTGTCAGCGCTCAAGCGTTACGGTGAGAGAGACGAGATACGTGTTCACATAGAGTCGCTATAGGGGGAGTTAATGGATTGTAATTACACCTTCGGAGAGAAGAGAATAAAATGGCTACCCGACGCGGAGGTCAGGCGATTAATCGCCATGTCGGACCAGTCTGTCCTGCTGGGGGTTGTATACTTTTACGGACTTCGCCGGGGAGAGGTTGGGCTTATCCGCCGGGAGGACGTGGAGTCACAGGGTATTTGGATACACGCGCTCAAGCGCAAGGGCGACTTCAAGCAGTTTATGCCGCTGGAAAACCCATTGAAGGCGAGGGTATTTGAGCACCTACTGAGCCACAACAAGCCCTACCTGTTCCCTGGATATCGCGGCAAGGGCATCTCTGGCGGGGCCGTCGCCGCGACATGGAGGCGGGTAGCGCCGGGAACAGGGGTCCACTGCCTTCGCCACTCGCGGTGCATGTGGTTTTCGGAGAACGATATGCCGATAGAATCTGCCAGCTACTGGTTACGTCACGCCAGCCTAAAATCGACAGAATCGTACTACAAAATCTCAGCCACACGAGCCAAACTTATCGCACAGGCCATGGCCTGAAGGAGGACTGATGGACACGACGAAGTTTAAGGGACATACCAAAGGGCCGTGGGAAGTGGAAGGTTATTCTCAGGATTGTGATGTGCGAATAGAGATATTCCACGACCTCAAACTGTTGATAGATGGAATAAAGAAGGCGAGTTGGATTTGTACAGTTGACCCCGGAGAAGATGAAATCACGCCCAGCATGGAAGCCAACGCCTGCCTCATCGCCGCCGCACCTGACCTGCTGGCCGCGGTTGAGCGGTTGCGAGAGCTGCTGGGTGAGTTGTACAATTTTGCCGATGAGGCTGTTGGCTGTGTCGATTTAGATGAGGTGCTTCCCGAAGACCTGGTTGGCCGGTTGCCCGCAGAACTGGAGGAGGACTGATGAAAAAGAAGAAGGTGCTGACCGACAAAGAGGTCGAGGAAAGGCGACACAAGCTGATCTGGAGCTTGGGATTGGTTGCTTGGTACGACTACTGCCTCGAAGAGCTTGAAGAGATCGCCCTGCTCGTGGGCTTGCAATTGGAGGACTGATGGAGATCATTAAATATCCGAAAATCCAGACCATCTGGAAGCGGGAAAGCGAGAGGCCGTGCCGTATTATTCCCGGCGAGTATTCCCGTCCTGAGTTCGAGACGATCAATCGTTGGCATGTTACTGAGAAGATCGACGGCATGAACGTGCGGGTGATCTGGGATGGCGAGAAGGTAGAGTTTCGTGGGCGCACCGACAGGGCTGAAATGCCGAAGAACCTCATGGGGTGGCCGGATGCGAACTTGCCTGCCGAGAAGATGGCCGAGAAGTTCACCAGCCCCGCCATCCTGTTTGGCGAAGGCTACGGCGCTGGTATCCAGAAGGGCGGCAACTACTCTCCCGATCAGGAGTTCATCCTGTTTGACGTGTATATCGACGGCTGGTGGCTGGAGCCGGAGAATGTCAACCAAATAGCTGGAAGCCTTGGCATTGATTCCGTACCAGACTTTGGGGCTGAATGGATTGGGACGGAGGCCGCCATTGATTTGGTGAGGTCTGGCCTTGGAAGCGAAGTTGGGAGTCGTGTCGCCGAAGGCATAGTCTGCCGTAGTGTCCCGACGCTATTCAACCGATACGGCGAGCGGGTCATGTGGAAGCTGAAGATCAAGGACTACAATCAACTGGACGATTAGCCCTTGACATTCCACCCTTTTATTGTTATTATATAGAAGGACTGCTGGATAAACTAATTGCGGGAGGAACCATGAAGGCGTTCAATGAATTGGTTGGTAACGGCAGGGAGTACGGTTTATATGGAGCGGAAAGCAACTGCTTCAAGCTTGGCCGATGGACGTTTGAGGCCATTGAAGATGAGAGCGACGGATATCGCTCTATGATGGACGAGGTGCGATCCCGAAGCACGAGGGGGCTGTGCTTTTATCGTGCGCCCGTTGCCAAGGTGTTCGTTCAGGTTGCCGACCAATCAGCGGGGGGCTGGTATTCTTTTAAGGGATATGTTCTACGCGACAAGAAGGGCCATGTATGGTTGAGGTTTGGCACGGACAATGCCGATGATTATTACCCCTCCTTCATTTTCGAGTACACGCCAGAGGGGGTCGGAGAATGAAATTACGCAAAGCATGGTTAAGGCCCACAGAGGGAAACGCTTATCGTCATAAGGGCGAGAAGCGCAAGGTTGAGGTTACGGGGTTTTATTTTGTTCTCCCAGAACTCGCCCAGGAGCACACCCAGTGGAGAACAGTGCTTCAAATAACATACGATGATGGCTTTGTTGATTATGTGGTGCTGTCATCTGGAGAATCGCCCAAAAAAGAAGTGGTCGCCCCCGGTTACGTGTTAAGCCATCTTCCACCAACGGCCACGGAGGAGAAATGAAAATAGACGGCAAATATACTACGGCCATCGTATATACCGACGAGGTTGAGCAGACATGCTTGGACCAGATCAAGCAGATGGTCAACAACGAGCAGTTCACCAATCCGATAGCCATCATGCCGGACTGTCATGCGGGATATGGGTCGGTCATCGGCTTCACGATGAAGCTGGGTGATAAGCTGGCTCCGAATGTCGTCGGCGTGGACATTGGCTGTGGAATGCTGGCTCTGAATCTCGGTAACGAGGTGGTGGTGCGGGATGCCGTTGGCACCTCATGGCTGGACGACAAGGTGCGGGAGAAGGTGCCGATGGGATTCAGTATACGTTCGGTAGCCATCGACGGGCACTTTGAGATGTTCGAGATATGCGAGAGGGTTGGGGCCGACATAACAAGGGCGTTGAAAAGCGTAGGGACGCTTGGGGGCGGCAATCACTTCATAGAGTTCTCTGAGTCCATCAGGACCGGGGATATCTGGCTCATAATCCACAGCGGCTCGCGCAATTTCGGCAAGCGTATCTGCGACTACTGGCAGAAGCAGGCCAAGGGACGGGTTTCACAGAAGGTTGACTTCTCCAAGCAAGTAAACGAAATCAAGGCCACGACCAGCGATCCCCAGGAGATAGGTCGGAAGATAGCCGACCTGAAGGGTGGACGCACTCAGATGGAGAAGGGCCTAGAGTTTCTGGAGGGGGAGGAGTTGGCTGGCTATCTGCGGGACATGAAGGTCGCCCAGCTATACGCCAAGATTAACCGCAGGACAATCGCCGATATAATCACGGTTCTTTTCCCCGATGCGTATGTGAGCGAGACCATTGAATCGGTCCACAACTACGTCAGCTTTAGTGATAACATCATTCGCAAGGGGGCCATACGATGCGTTCGGGGGCGGCAGGCCATCATCCCGCTCAATATGCGCGATGGAACCTTCCTCGTTGAGGGCAAGGGTAATCCCGAATGGAACTACTCTGCTCCACATGGTGCCGGTCGCGTGCTGTCCCGCACTGCGGCCAAGGCCAAGATACCGATGGAGGATTTTGTTGCGTCAATGGAAGGCATATACAGCCAGTCGGTGGTGGAGAGCACACTCGATGAAGCCCCCATGGCCTACAAGGACGCGAGCCTCATAGAATCCACGATTGACCCAACGGCGGAGATTATAGACAGGCTTATGCCGCTACACAACATTAAAGCATGTTAGGGGGAGGATAGATGGGTTACTGCAGGGATTGTAAACACACAGACGCCAGTTGGATAGACAGGCTGTTCATTGTCTTATCGTGGGACACCTGGAGGTGCCTCAACGATAAGCACGGGGCGAGTATGAACGGCGTCACTGGAGAACGGGAAGGGCCGTATTGTGCTGATGAGAATCGGAAAGGCCAATGCGCTGACCACGAGAGGAGGCGACGGTGGACAAAATTGATCGCATGATAGCCGTTCTCGTGAGCCAGGGATATCATGTAGTGATCCATGGTGCCGATGCTCACGGTGAGCGCAGTTGCCACCTCGATAGGGACAGCTTTACGATTGTCATCTGGGGCGACGAGAGCTATCAGACGAGGAAGCTCGAAGAGTGCTATGAAATTATCTGTCGGAAGCCGTATCAGCTTGCGGACTATCGCGCCATAGCGTAGGCGCTACTGAACAAACCACTTACGGGGAGGAAATGATGTCGGAAGACCAGAAAGACCCACATGGCAACGCGGTGGAATTAGAGCGAGAACTGGCCGCGGCCAAGGAGGACATTGGGTTACTTGAACGGAAGATTGACCACCTGAAGGCCCGTAAGCCCATAATGAATGCAGCTAATCCGCACCTTAACAGCTACTACGTTAAAGCTGTTGTTGATCGCAGTGCGCTTGACTCGATGACGCTCCTCTTTACGGTTGTGTCCAAGTCATACCAAGGCGCGCTCCTTGATGCGCAGGAAAAGATAGACGAGAAGGTATCCTATAGGTATGGCGAGATAGTACAGATAGTTAAAGTGGAAAATGAGATCAATGGTTCGCGTCTGGATAATTACGTTACAATAAACGAACCGGCAGGTTAAATATTCCGAAGCGGATGACAGGGTAGACGGTAGTTGATACCGGGAGCCGGATTGTGGGAAGCCGGACCGCTTCAAATTTAACGCAGGGGGACCAATGAGCGCAGTAACCGAGTGGCGCGACTCGATGCAGGTTATCAGAGACCGTCAGCCCCTCGCTATCGTGGTTGAGAGCGGACTGATTCTCAACCCAGGTGGGACTGCCCGTACGGAGGACGAGGTGCGGCGTGACAGAACGATGGCGAGAGCTTATGCAGTAAACTGTACGATGTCGCAGGAACGGAAGGGAGATCAAGGTAGATCGAAGGGGCCGGAAGCGCCAGCGGGATGGACATGGGGTGGACTGGTATCCGCCCTACGGTCCGAGGCGGGCTTGGCTCAAGAGGAATTCGGCGAGTTATTCGGAGTGAACGGCACTTCAATCAGCAAGTGGGAGAGAGGCTTTCAATATCCGTCGGTAGAGAATCAGCCGATGATACTTCACATGGCCCGCGAGGCCGGATTGATCGAGGAGGAGTAAGATGGACACCCTAGAGAAAGCGAACTTGATGGACAGATTTGTTGGCTACTTAGACAGAAACCGCTCAGACGACAGTGGCAAAGTCTTGTCTTTATATGTTGGAACGAACTGGGGAGCAGACGCGGCCAATCTCCCATACGACGGCCCCTTGTTCGCAGAGAACAGGGTGGCAAACACAAGCCTGGGTGGCCTGAAAGGTTTTACGGCGGAGCACTTTAAGGCGCTTATTGATGCGCTGGAAGAAAGCGAGAAGAGGCAGACACAAGGCAAAATCTTCACCGACGAAGACGGCAACCGCTTCAGGTGTATACCCATAGAGGAGGACAACAATGAATAACCAGCAGAGCGAAATGTTTGAGCCAGAGGTATCGGTAGGCCCGCCGGAGCAGACCACGGCACTGACCGAGACAGGTATGGATCGTGGCAGTATGCCAGCCCCGCAGACCCGCGAAGAGATGGAAGCAATGCTTAAGCGGGCCGAGTTGGCTATCGAGTTTCAACGCAGCTTTTTGATTTTAGCCTTAAAATTAACCAATGAGAACGACTGGTGCTACCTCGGCAAAAAATTCTTCCTTGAGAGCAGCGGGACGAAGAAGGTAGCACAAGCGTTCGGTGTATTTGTCGAACATGGCGAACCGGTGTCGATCAACCGCCTCAAGGACGACAAGGGAGAATACGTTGTAGTTTCGGTCCCAATGGTAGCATACTGGCAGGGGAGCAAGGCGTCCGACGTGGGCATTTGCTCTACCCGCGACAAATTATTTGGCACTGTAAGCGGCGGACTCAAGCCTCTCTCGGAGGTTAACATTGTCAATGTGCATCTCAAGGCACAAACCGGAGCTACGCGCAGGGTGATTAATGCCGTTCTTGGCCTCAATCCAACTGAGCAGGACATGATTGATGCTGGATTGGACTTGCAGAAGATCAGGGATGAACGCGGCGTAAGCTACGGCAGTGGAACCAAGGGTGGTAACGTGGATAGCAAGGAACTCAAGGAGCGCAAGGCCAAGACCGGTAAGAAGATGCTGGAGATGTACGGCACTGAGAAGGTTGCCGCCGATGCCCTTGAGAACATGACCGAGTTCGAGACCGGCGATGGGAAGAAGGTCAAGGGCAAGCGCACCCTCCGTACCGTGACCGAGAAACAACTGTTCTACGTCGAGCGAGATGTCAACGAGGCACATGTCGAGTTCACGAAGGCGCAGAAGGAAGCAGGAGAGAAGGGGGAGGGTGGTGAGTGATGACGGTCTGTAAAAATTGTGAGAAGCTGCGCAATGCCATTAGACAGCAGAATGAGGTCATCGCCGGGATGGTCAAGACGCAGAAGGCAAGCGATGTTCTGATCGAGACGTTTTCGTCAAACCTGTTCTCTGGGAAACGGAAGGAAAGCGACAAATGACCAGTATAGTCGAACGCCTTGAGGCCCATATCGCCAAGCAGATACGCATCTGGCCCTGCCATACTAATAGGGCCAGTAGCATCGGGGCGGCATGCCTTCGCCAGCTTGTGTACTGCCGGGTTGCCTGGGAGCAACAGATACCACCGGACGTTCACTTGCAGATGATCTTCAACGAGGGCCATCTACAAGAGACCGCGTTCATGTCACTCTTCAGCGATGCCGGGTTCGATGTGTTCGAGCAACAGTCGGCGCACCATGACAAGAAGGCCAATCTCTCCTGCCATATAGACGCCAAGGCGAGGGACCCACGGGGCGAGGTTCTTGACGGGAAGGTGTTCGTGGCCGAGTTCAAGAGCATGTCACCCTATATCTTCAGCACGATCAAGGATGTCAATTCGTTCCAATCCCGTCCCTGGCTGAAGAAATATCCGGCCCAACTTCAGAGCTATATGTTCTTTGAGGGCATTGAGCATGGGCTTATGGCCTGCAAGGACAAGAGCACGGGAGCGATCAAGGAGATATGGTTCGAGCTTGATATCGACTATATGGACACGATACTGAAGAAGTGTGATGAAATCAACAAGATTGTGGCGGAATACAATGACGCAAAGGAAAAGGCGTGCGTCTTCGAGGGCTGGCTCCCCGACCGCGTTGACGACCTTGAGGAGTGCAAGTACTGTCCGTTCCGCCTGCTCTGCCGTCCGTCGATAGACTTCACGGCACCGCTACAGATCGAGGACAACCCCATGGCGGAGAAGATGATCGGCGACCACGAGAGACTGAAGGAAGACGGGAAAGAGTACGCCTCGATCCACAAGAAGCTGATGGACATGCTGAAGCAGAGCGCCAAGGTCGGTGGGTACGATACGTACAATGCCATGATTGGCCCGTGGCTTGTGAACGGAAAGGCAGATAGGGCGAGCAAGTGGAAGTTCACATTTACAAGTGCAGAATAAGGAGGAGAAGATGAACCCGGAGAACACGACGATTATCGCCGAGAAGTTGGAAGAATTGATAGCCGCCGCAGGCAGCAAGGTTGAGCAAGCATGGCCTTATTTGATGAAACAGGCGTACGTTGAAGGCTGGTGCTGGATCGGCGTAACAGTATTTGTCCTTTGCATTGCAGCCATCATGCTTGTTCTGGCGATCAAGGAAACGGGAGACATGGAGGAATTCACAGGGCCGGCAGGTGTAGCCGCTTTAATTATAGGCGGGTTTATGGGCCTAGGGGCAATCCTCGCTGGCATTCCCCATCTCTTAAATCCCGAATATTACGCAATCCAAGACCTATTGAATATTGTAAAATAAAAGGAGACCAACATGGCACGACAGAAGACCTCGATACATATCGAACGAGACCTGAACGCAGAACTTAAGCGAGCGAACTTCCTCGATTTTCTTGAGGAGTGGCATGGACGCCGATGGGGTTCTATCAGGGCGTTTGCCTATGAGCGCCGCCTTGACGCCCAGAAGGTCTATCGACAGCTAAACGGCACGGACGCCCTATCTGACGAGCTTGTGAAGGAGATGAAGGCGTTCGTGAAGGACAACTCGTGACTGGCCTTGATGACGACTACCCGGACTGTCCGAGGTGCGGGGATAATGGCATGGTGAGTTTCAGCCGCACTCTCTACGGCGGGAAGGCTGCCGAGTTCAGGTGCGATGACTGCGGAACTATATTTGACACAGCTACACCGGAGATGGACTTCGGAGGGAGGGACTAATGGCTGACAAGTGCAATGACTGCGGCTACGAGTATCTTGAGGTAGTGTTTGAGGGTTGCCCTTCGTGTGAATTGTCTCAACATAAGGACCGCATCCGTGAGCTTGAGGCTGCACTTGCGGGGGCCAACGGGATAGTTGAGGCGTTGAAGAAGGAATGTGCTGAGTGGAAGCGCGGGCATGATGAGCACGACTGCCGGGAGACCTTAGCCATTGAGATTGCGTTGCTTGAGCAGGTGCAGGCTGAGTATCGGGAAAAGTTCTTGAGGTATAAGGACTATTATCAGCAGACCAATAACGCACGATTAGGGGCCGTGACGGAGCGTGACGAGCTTCGTGCCGAACGAGACAAGGCGGTAGAATATGCGCTGTCTCGCTGGTACGAACTGAAGAGGGAGGACACCGATGAACCGAAATAAGAAGCTGGCGCGGGCGTTGGGGTGGGGGTATTTCGGAGAGAGCAAAAATCCCTATTACAACAAGAGGGCATATTTCATCCGAGATGCCCAAACTTGTGCCGCCGTTAATGATGCGTTTCTAACCGGCAGGTCGTTTGAACGGTGGCTCGGAACCCCCGAAGGCCAGCAGGCCATCCGCGACAAGGTGCATTGCGAGATAGGAGGAAGTGGATATGAGATTAAGATTAAAGTCTGTGAACGTGGCCGAACCGATTACGGCTTATGGGATGCAAAAACGAGACTGTCTGTTCAGCCAGCTACACGCATGAAACGAGACAGCCTCAATGTGGCTGATGACCTGCCCGCTTTCTATGCGGATTGCCTGCTCTGGCTGACGAAGGAGGGCAAGTGACAGATGGGAACAAGTTGCTAATTGGTTGCCTGCTATTCATCGCATTTATTATCGTGTGCCTGATAGCCTATGGGCCGATACCACACGAATGGAGGTGAGTGATGGCGATATTCATAGCTGGTGTACTGATAGTCAGCGTCGTGGGCTACCTGCTGAGGCTGACTTTTGTGAAAATTGCCGAGAAACTGTGGATGTAAAGGAGGGTAAATGTTCTACGTCATCCCAGTAATAGTGGTAGCGGTGTTCATCCTCATCGTTGTGTTCCGGTGTGGCATTCGGTATGAGAAAAGCATTGAAGCGACCCGCGATGAAGTTATCAGGGACTACAATGACGACCAGGGGGCCGAGTAATGGACATATTCTTTGCCGGTGTGCTGGTGGGTGTCTTCATAGGATGCCTTGCGGCAATCGGGATCGGTGCACGCCTGCTTGCGAAGGCGGAACCAAAGGACAAGATTACTGGCGAACTGTTTGAATCGGCACGGGATTTCTCCGATGAGGTCAAGAAGGAACTGTGACGGTCTGTGTTTTACTACCTTAACTTGGAGGAGAATCATGGGTTTCATTCGCATTATCAGGGCAATCGGCGGGTTTCTTAAGAAGGTCGTCAGCCCACTGGTAGATGTATTCATCGAGGACTTCGGCGAGATGGTGGAGAAGCTGGTAAGGCTTCTGATGTTCGCCGCTGTGCCCGGTGGCGACAAGTTCAAGATGGCGTTGGCCGTGGTGAAGGGTTATGCCTTGGCGGAAGGCAAGAAGTTTGTCAACCACGGCGCACGACTTTTAATCGAGATGGAAGTAACCGAGGCCCGTGGCGACAAGCTGGAGGACATCATTGACCATGGGCTGGAGGAGGCCCGCAAGGCCGTCAACGAGGTGGCGGAGTCCCTGCTTAGCGATGACGATGACCGGCGCAAGATGGCCGTCAATATCCTGCGCGAGAGGATGATTGAGCTGCGCAGAACGGCACTGACTAAGCAGCACATACTCCAGGTCCTCATTGAGATCGCCGTGGCCCAACGTAAAAAAGAAGAGGCAGAAACAGAAGGAGGTGGATGATATGAGCGCCTTCATCGACATGATGCCGGGGGGGTTATGTAAAGTAGGGCTACATTGTTGGGGCGAGGTTACTCTAGGAGGCGGGACGCGACAGCGAGCCTGGACAAAGTGTAAAACAGAACAGCACCTTAACGAAAATCCTATCGGATATTATATAACTACGACAAAGAGAGGGGATAATGAGTCTACAAGATAGAGAAATCCACGGTTCTGTTGATAGGCACTTTGCGGAAAGCGAGCCGGAGGCGGCAGAGGTTTTGATCGGCGAGTTGCGTGACCGCATCACGAAGCTTGAGTCAGACAAGTACCGGTTATTGGAGAACAACTTGGGGCTTGGACAGACGGTTGCAAGGGAGCGGGCCCGTGTTCGTGGGCTTGAGCGGGAACTTGCCGTAGCCCAGCGCAAGAAGGAAGAGGCGGAGAGGGATGATAATTGATTCGGTTGTTACATGTGCCGATTCGGCAATAGTAGTTTATGCAACCAGAACGATGATAGTGCCAGAGATGGGAATTCAGCGGTTTATTTTCGCCTTGTGTGTTATGTTTATGGTTGGAGGAATATTCGGATTTATAATGGGGAGAATAGAGCAAAGGCAGAAAGGCTTGAGCAAATAAAAAAGCGCCGTCGGCATACTCGCGGGCGGCGCTTCACTATCTTCTAATGCTACTGCCGAAGGAGGAAAGTATGTCGCAAGCAAAATGGGAATGGCTTGGAATGGCAGGGCATTTATGCGTAAGTAACGGGTGCCTATTCCATCTACATACTCATGTCAACGGCTATTGTATTAGTACGGTCGGCTCGTTTTATCCAGACCAAGCCAACAGGCCCGGCTATATGAATACCGTATCGACGGACGCCACGCATGAAACAATGGCGTTTAAGTTGCTCGAAGGCGAATGTCCGGGCAGTGCCGATGATTGTCCTGATTGCGATCATTGCGGAGACATAAAAGGCGACCGTTATGAAAACGACCGCCTCGCAGAAGTTATGCACATGAAAATGTGCAAGAAGTGGGATTCGGCTTGTTAATTATTTCCAGGGCGTCAGACCCTTGACGATCTTCAGCAGGTCCTTGGCCATAACCATGAACTTGTCGTAAATCTTGATCTTTTCGGCGTCCGTCACTACCTTATCAGCAGAGGCTTCAACCACTGTCAGCAAGAACGCCTTGACGCTCTTCAGCTTGGCCGCCACGACCACATTTGCCAGTACGCTGACGATCAGCACCGAGACCATTTGCCAGTTGTCCACGATCCATTCCATTGCTACACCTCTCTCATAGGCTGACCGACGACAGCATAGTATGTATTGCCTGTACGCCGGTCATGGTGAACGAAGTTCTTTTTCGTTGCCCAATATTTTTTTGCACTTTCCGACATCTTGCGCCTCGTCTCTTTTGAAATCTTTCTTCCCTTCTGCGCCAACGACATCTTGCGCCTGCTCTCCTCTGATACCAAATGTCCTTTCAATGCCTCGGATAACTTGCGCTTCGTCTCCTCGGTGCGCGGGCCTCTTTTTTTACCTTTATGCGCTAACGACATCTTCAGCCTCGCCTCACTGGAGATCGTTTTGCCCTTGCTGGATTCTGATATTTTGCGCTTCACTTCTTCTGTGACCCTGTGCCCCAGCGCATGCTTATTGCCCATTTGCGCCTTGGACATATTTCGCCTATGCTCTTCTGTAAATATCCTACCCTTGTGCGCCTCGGAGAGTTTGCGCCGAGTTTCTTTCGTGGCCCTTTTCCCCTTTTGCGCCTCTGACATGTTGCGCCGAGCCTCCTCGGTAAGCGGCGGTTTCTTTTTCCCTTTTTGAGCTTCTGACATCCTTCGTCTTGTTTCTACGCTGTGGCGTTGCCCTAAAAAGAAATCCGGCCCTTGGCCCCCTCCCGGCAGCCTGTTCAACAAACTTTGAAGCCCTATAGTGTCAATCAACTCCTTTTCTTCGTTCAGGGCATCGCCCCTGTTCTCATATTCAGCGAGAATAACCCAGGTTAGCAGCCCATATTTACGCCCGTGTTGGCAACGCCTTTTGGCTGGTCTACTTGTGACTCCTATATAGACGCCCGCCTCACAGCTAAAGATGTAAACCTGTGCTTTCACCGATAATCCGCTCAATAATTTCAAGCTCAAATGGCTTGTGATTAAGATAGCGCTCCATGCGTTTAAGCGCAACGCGACTGTTGAGCACGGCCTCCTTGCCGTTCAACCTACCCCGTCGATGGCCGACGAGGATACAACCACGTGTATCGTCTTCCGTATTCCCAGCGTGTAACTCCACGTTCTCGAATCCCGGCACGCCCGTCAGCGCATAGCCCTTGAGGCGTCCCGTTGGCTCCCAGTTGGCCCGGTACGTACCGGGCGGTATGCGCCCCTTGTTGCCTGCACGGGACGCCTCTGGTTCTGCCGTTACAACGTGAAAGTCGCCGTGGACCAGATGCCCAAATGTACCGTCGTCACTTCCAATCGTGCGGATTAATAGCAGTCGCTTCATTCATCCTCACTCACGCAGCAGCCGTTCAATCTCGGTAAGGAGTCCGTTGTTTTCCACCTGTCGGTCTGTCAGGCTCTCTATCTTGGTCTCAAGGGCAACGAGCCTGCCGTGGCTGAGTAGGTTCGTGGTGCCCATGCCGAGCATGATAACAATCAGTATGCCCAAGGCCCACATTACGCCCTTCCGAAGGGTTCTGACCTCGTCCTTACTCGCACGGCTCAGCGCAAACTTTTCAACGTCTTCCAGATTCATCGTCGTCCTCTGTGGTCGTGGTTACGGTGTCTTGGGCTGTGGCGCTATCGCTGCTGGTACTATCCGGCTCTATCATCTTCGCCTCAAGGCGTGCCACCAGCAGGTCCCTGATGATGTTGAGCCGAGTATTTGTCTGCGCCAGTTGTTCCTGCATGGGCACGGGCTTCTGCACTTCAAGCGTGTCGGCCTGCGTAGTGTCGATAGCAATTGAATCCACTACCACGGCAGTCGAGTCCGCGAACAGGGCGGTCGCCAGCAACAGGCAGGCGGCGAGTAGCAGTCCGGTCTTCATCATAGTTCTTGCCTCACTTCTTCAGAGAAGTCTCTTGCCGATTCAAAGAGTTCACCGGGAAACCTGCTCCTGGGTTCCGCCTTCTTAAGCAAACGTCCCATGATTAGGATCGCCACCAAGCATCCCGCGAAGGCACCCACCAGTACCCCGGCCATAAATATTGCCATTACTCAATCCCCGCTATCTTGGATGGCGATGCCACCCCGCCCACCGAAGCAGGACTTGCTATACCGGCTGTGGACGCAGGCCCGCCACCGACAGCCGCGCCGGTAGTCAACGTCGGGTCGTTAGCAGCCCCCTGATCTGCAAAATAACCACCCATAGTCTCGTCTTGGCCCTCAGCCCCATGTGCCGGAGTAGCATCGGCAATGTCGTGATTCTTGTCCCTAATGCTGAATCTCGAAAGGCCCGACAAGTTAACGTTGGTACGGCCAGTAGCATTAAACGTCAGTGCATCATATTGGTCCGTTGCAATACTCCCCCAGGCCTTATCGTTCGACCATGCCGTTGCACCAAACTTAGCCTCAGCTATATCCCCGACCACAAGGTCAGCATCGCCCGTCGGTACGCCCGAAGTTATAACGTAAACGAGTGTATTCGCCCCGCCCTCGTCTTTGGTTCGGAGCGCCTGAAAGTAGCAGTTGAGCGTGACCGACCCAGGCTCTACCGTGAGGGCAGACGTGTCGAAGAGAAAGTAAGACCGCCAGAAGTTTTTGAAGTTGGGACTTGTCCTAAACTCCCACCCGCAGTAGGCATCACTTATGGTAGTGGGATCAGCGGCATCAGCAGTAGTCTCATCGTGATGGTCCGCCCAAGACGAAGTGCGGTTGATAGTCCGTGGGTTCCCATCAACCGGGCTGTTCGCCCCAGCCGCCGGAACGAAGTCATCATTGATTTCAAAGGGGTATTCTGTGTCGGGATCATCGAACACTGCCCTTGAGATAAACTCGGTGTCGGGTCCGACTTGGTACTGCCCCAGCCGCCAGACACCCTTGCCCTGTCGGTTGTACTTCAAGGTGACATCGTTACCCGGATTGGAGGCAAATATCCACCGGCCCTGCATACGTCCCTCGATGATGCGTATCCTACGAGTGACAATGCCGTAGTTAAAGTCAATCACGTTGTTGCTGTAGTACGAGTTCAGCGGGTCGATAGCATGGAGAATAGGCCCGGAAACTATCGGCATCTCAATCGCGCCCAGCTTGACTGTCGGATTGGTCACGAAAGTCTCAGCCCCGGAGTCGCCGGTAAAGGCAAACGCGATCCGCCCGCCGTCCTCGATGTCGCCCTCGAAGAGGTTGTTGTCTATTGTGTGCTTACCCAAGCTGCGGGTCATCCCGGCGGTAATCAGGGTGCCGTCGTCTTCCCGCGCCCGTTTCAGGCCGTGGAACTCATGGAGCACCTCGCCAGTAAGTCGATCACGGAACTTTTCGGCGGTCGGATGGGCCTTATTGAAGGTTTCAGTAACCTCAACGTAGTCCTTGTTAAGCCCGGTTGCGAGCACATGATTCTTCATCGGCACGCTGCCAATGACCTTCGACACCTTCTCGATGCCCGTCTGACCGAGTAGTCTCTCGGCACTCAGTACATCAGCCACGGAGAGGCCAATGAACCCGCCCGAAGCTAAGCGTATGAAGTCTCGTCTATCCATTATATCTCTCCACCGTGGAAGTAATTAAAGTAACGCTTTGTCTTCTCTAAGTCAATCTTAATCGCACGGGCGAAGCACTGAGTCGCACCCTCTTCGTCACCTTGAGCGGCGAACACGCTTCCCATGCGCAAGACAACATCGGGTTGCGGAAGACCGATCTCATAGAACGGCCTCAAAACCGTCTCGGCTTCGTTCTCCCGCCCATTGGCAAGGAGCCACGTCGCGTAGTTACAGGGCGCGAGATAGCTGGCTGGCTGAATCTGCATAGCCGTCTGCCAGCAGAAGATGGCCTTCGGAATGCTGTCCTGCAAGGCATAGATGTTGCCCAGCGAGGAGAAGGCGCGGTAGACCTTCTTGTAGGCTCCGATGCCGGTGGCTTTCAAGTAGAGTCGCTTCGCTTCTTCCAGCCGTCCCTGCAGTTGGCGGGTGTAGGCCATGCTGTGCCACATTCGCCCACCACGCTTATTCCAGTAGTTCCCCTCCTCGAAGGCGAGGAAGGCGTTCTCCAGTTCGTTCTTAGCAAGATAAGCGTGACCTAAACCATTGTTATAGAAAGCCTGATAGAGCGTGAACTGTGCGAGAGACGGCTTTGTGCGCAAGGCATACGACACCTTCGTCATCGCATCCGGGGCCAGCACGCAGGCCCAGAGGACGGCTACCCATAGACAGAAACATCCGATGATGAGGCGATCCTTCACTTAATAACCTCCACTTGGTTCCAGCCGATCAGCAGCTTGGTCGCCGTCAGGGCGACTCCGATTACCTGCGAGACCTCTGCATCCCCGGAGGGGGCGGATGTGGTCAAGGCACCCGCCGTAACGCCGATATAAACCTTTCCGCCCGGCGTGAACGTCCAGCCAGTCTTCGTGATCGTGCCGCCGAGAAGAATGTCACCCGTAGAGCCTGCCCCGATAAACTGAGAGGCCATGCCGATTGCCATCATGGTGGCAGAGCCGTTTGCATTAGCCTTCTGGATGAAGCCCGCCCCGTCGATGTAAACAGGATCGCCCGTATTGAGGGCGGTCCCACCGATGCTGAGGTAGACCGTATTGCCGGAGACGGCAAGTCCTGCTCCGCCGCTCGGTGTCGGGTCGAACTTAAGTCTCGTGTCGTCACCCTGGAAGACTGCTGAACTGACCGTAGCCGACCCGACAAGCGCCCGTCCATATACCGAGTCCACGCCGAGGATGTCGTCTGTGATCGTGATGTCGGTGGTGAAAAAGGCCGAGTTGGCCCGCATTATCCCGGTCGTCACGGAGTCAGTCGCATCCAAGAAGCCGAGGATCGCTAACTCGCCATCGCCCGATTCAGGCGAGAGGGTCATGTGCGCAACGTAGGAACCGCTTTCTTCCGATTGCCAAGTTAACACACCCCCGTCCGCGATAGAGAACCTCCAACTATCATTATTGTCCTCGGCTGCGTCCGCATCGTAGTCTATATTGAGCGCACTACCCGTTAGGGCAGAAAAGGAATGAGCAGTGCCGTTCACGCTAAGGTCGCCATATATATACATGTCATCGTTAAATACTGATGAGTCGGGCCATATCTCAGCTTCAAGGTTGCCGGTAGCCGAGCCGCCAGCATAGAAATTTATCTGATTACCAGCGTCCGCGCCCATTAAATTAATTCCACCCAACCCCGATGTTACTATTTCAAAATAATCGGCGCGGTGAGCACCGAGTGAACTCCCATTACTAATTACTTGGGAAAACACCTTCCCGCTGTTCCCGTCTATTTCCAGACCTGCTATTGCGTCAGTTCCCCCCGTATTGTTTTCAACATTAATATATGTAGCTGCGTTCTGATTTACTCTTACCTGTACCGGATAACTCGCCCCTTTGTCCGTTGTCGGCGCGCCCACGATCAACGAATCCGCAATGGTCACGCCTTTCAGGTCCGAGTAGGTAAGCACCGCGAAGGTAGCGCTACTGGCAACGGTCACGCCACCGCCAACGCTACCGGAAGAACCCAGCATGGCATTACGGATGGTTGCGATCCCGTCTGCGCGAAGTTGATTGGTTGAAAGCGAATCAAAGCGTCCGGTTCCTGTCGCGTTGAGCGCACGGGTGTAGAGGGAGTCAAAGTTACTGCCGCCCTGAGCAATGCCGAGGGTGGCCCAAGTCATCGTGCTGTCTGCCAGCAAGTATGGGACCTGTCCCGAGTCTCCCCTTACAGCCGGTAACGTATACAGGGTAGAGGGGCTGTTGCCGACAGTCAGCACTCCATTGGCAAATCCCGGCACGGTGGCAGTGGTCATCTGCCCAATTAGCGGAGCGCAGAAGAGGGAGGTGGCGAGCAACGCCCCTATCGCACCCCTGAAAAACGTCTTCATAGTCATGTCTTCTCCTTATGCGCTCTGAATGGTGTAGTTTACTCTGCATTTCCAGTTGATGGTCACGCTTATCTCTCCAGTGACCCTCACGTCTACCGTCTGATTGGATGTGTCGGCAACCAGCGCCCCAGTCCATGCCGCTCCGGCATCGTAATGTACGGCCTCATTAAGTTGCTGGCCGACGATTGTGACGTTGCCGCCGCTGTTGCGCTTGAATACGGCGGAGATCGTGTACCCGACAGACAGCCCTGTCGTCCTGCGACCCGTAATCTGTGCCGCGATAGACATTGTCTGCCCCTCTGCCAGCGGAATGGATACGATATTCGTCGCCGTGGCGTCGGTTGTAGTTTTCTCCGCATCTTTGCTTCTCTGTCCGAGACCGCTCCCGCTGTCACCGAACAGCCCGCTACTGAACAGACTCATATCGCCTCCTTATGATGCTATGGATAAACGTATCTGATTGCTTACGAATTCGATTGTCTCCATTTGTCCGGCCCTTATGGCTGAAATAAATCCACCCAGCCCATAGTCGAAATGTCTACCGCATATGCGGCCTGCGAGCATCGCACCCTGACCTGTGCCGAAGTGTTCGTTCTGATATTTAACTGCCCAGAACTGAAGCGCACGCCCGTATTCAGTGGCACCAAAAGTTGAGAAAAGGGAGCCGTTGTGAATTCTTTGGGGGCCTCATCGTCCACGTCCGGCGAACTAAAGTACACACTTCCGGCAACTCCATTGGTGCCTGCCGTGGCGGTGAACAGTGCATCGACCTGTATGCCCGTAGGCACAGTAAGTGTCTTATTGCTTGCCGCTGTACCAAGATTTCCGTCGCCCGCAGCGTTCCAGTCCTCGACTACGGCCTTCCATAAGAATTGATTTTTAAATTGCACGAAGTCCGTGATGTACGGATTTGTGTCTGTTTTGAATGAGCCAATTCTGCGAAAAGTATCGTACCCTGACGGCAAGGATGGGCTACCCGGACTTGTTGATACCAGGAAGTCGTTTGCATTTGTACTCGAATTATTAATCGCGTGAACGTGATAATCAGTGCTGACCACGAGATTGAGTCCGATTTGCAGCGAACCATTCCCGGTTCCGGCCACAAACGATGCAAGTGTCTTCGTAAACGCTGAACCCTGGCTCATGTTGGCCGCATCAGCGCTACTCCGGCACGCTCCAGCCGTAATGCCCAGTGTCGTATTTGCATTACGCGACAGCGTAAACCCTGACTTGTATCCAAAGGGGCTTGATGCAGCTGCTGCGGCGAGGTTTGTCAGATTGGAACCATCCAAGACCGGCAGCTTGGCATTCTCGGCCAGCAACAATACCTCGTTCGCAGACGTACCGGCGTCCTTCGTTGCTGCGGTCCCAAGGCCGAGAGTAGTCCTCATGTCGGTAGTCGTAGAATCGTTCAGCAGGCCCAGCGCCACATCGGTTATCTCCGGCAGAAGAATGCCATCCTGCGCATCGCCGATCTGCACGTCGGCACTGGTCTTCTCCACGATCTTATACGCACCGCGACCGTAGATAGCTGCCTCTCCACGGGTATCAAGCACTACCGGGTTGGCGCTGGGCGTAGTTGCCTCAGCGTCCTGATAGGTATCCTTCGCAGTGGTCGTCCCGGCAGCGTAGAAGTAAATCTTTCCACCGTTGTTGACCGCCCCGGTGGTCAGGTAACTCCTGTAGCGTACCGCCGTCAGTTGTAGTGCGCGATCTGTCATATTCTACTCCTTAAGTCTATCGTGTTAGCGCCCCGGCCCCGGTGGTCTCGGCGGTTGTTGCGGGCGCGGAGCACCGGCTGGAGCACGTCCCCTGCGCGGCACTTCCAAGCCCTGTTCGTAGTAACCCTGTTTGAGTTTCTTCTGTAGTTCTTGGTTCGTTTCAAACCGGTCTATCCATGTATCGTAGAGTTCCTGTTTAATTTCTCCGCTCTCCAGCGCCAATCCGATCTTACGCTTGAATGCCTTGACAGACTTCCCGCTCAGTACACGGGAGCCACTATCGTATACCAGTTGCGCGGCGACCTGTCGCGGTGATCTTTTGAGCCGGATGACCTCCGACTTTTTAATCAGCGGTTCGTTGTTTCTGTGTGCTTCTTTATTGTAGTCCTCGATCTCGCCCTCAAGCTGGTTCAGTACCCGCGTATCCTGCTCTCCCTTCGGCACCTCGGAATACTCTTCGAGTGAGCCAAGGAGTTCCTGCCTGAGATTCTCCCTGCCGAGGGCGAACTTCGAGTAGCCAGCAAATTTCAGCGGCTCAACGCGCTTACCGGTAACAACGTCGAGGGCACCCGCAACCATTCGGGACGGAGCGGCATAGGGATGGCCCGTGACCTTGGAGGCGACCTTAAGCAACCCATCGAGCACCTTCCCGACATCCTTCCAGTCGATTGTACCGTCGGCGGCGAGGTTCCCCGCACTATTAACCAATCTCTTGGCCTCATCCAAGGTCTCGAACACCGGGTTGGAGCCAATGCCGAAGAAGTACGACCGTGCGCCCATAGCCTTGGATACGGCCACCTGTACGCCTGTCTCAAGCCATTTGCCGACTATCAGCAGGCCATTCAGCGGTCCCAGTATCGCCGCTCGAAGCTGGTCTTCATCGCGCCACCTGAAGCCATTGGCGATGAACTGGAACAGTGTTGGCAGTATGAAGTGCGCGATGGCCAGGCGCTTCGTCTGCTCGGCCTTTGATCCTCTGCCACGCTTTAGATTGAGTATGGCTGATGCTTCCATGCGGAAGTACGCAGCGGGAGCCGTCTGAAACATGGTGAATAGTCTCGCCCACGATCCGCCACGCATGATCGACGGCAGGTCCTCAAGGTTTCCAGACTGCTGAGATCGACTGGTGGACGCCTCAAACTCGTACATGGCGGTGTCTTTTGCCTCTTTCTCCGACTTGCCTTCCGCCTTGGCCTTGTCGAGGTGGAACTTATAAACACTCCATCCACCCAGCAGTATCGCCGCCCGATCACCTACTTTCGTCGGAAACATATACTTACTCATCTTCGCCTGCTTGCCAGCAAGTTGCTGCTGTGCGGTGCGCTGTAACATCAGCGCCACGTCACGGTCCCAGCCGAGTTCGTAGCGTGCCTTCAGTAATTCCGACTGCATCAGAATCTTGATCTTATCCTTCGGGCTTCTCAGGAAGTCAAGCGTTCCAGTCACGTAGTCGGCCATCGGTATGTCGGCGGCATAGGCCGGGATAGAACCCAACTGCTTCGGCACCAGCGTAAAGTTTAATCCGAGTACGGCGGTCGTGAAGTTCTTCCGTCGCCTGTCGAGGAAGTCCACCACCAGCTTGGGATCGACACCGCCACGGGCAAAGTCGTTTACAAAGTCATCTATCTTCCTCATCAGGTGCGGCCCGAAGTTCTGCTTTATCACCGTGCGTACCCGCTCATCGCCGAAGTACGAACGAAGATCGCGCATCGGCTCAGCCCACGCCTTGAAATGTTCCATCTCGATCAGGTGCCGTATCAGCGCATTGTCGCCACCAAGCAGCTTCAGGGCGCGTGTGTTCTTCACCCTTCCCTTGAGATGGTTGTTGAGTACGCTTGAGAACTGCGCCGTGTTGTCGGTCAGTAGCTGGTCGTCCTGCTTGTCGCTCCCCTCGTAACGCCGGGATATCGGTGTATAGGTCGGGTTGTACGGCAGGTCTACGTTATATCTCTCACGGAATACCGCGTTGACGGTCGCATAGTATTGAGGATAGAATTCGTACAACTGCCATTCGGCCCACTGCTTGACCTTGGGGTCGATGAACTTCTCGATGGCGTCCATCGTCTCCTGGGTGTAGCCCATCTTCTCGAACGTCTCGGCCAGTGTCGGGTCCTGCCACGCCTGCCACAGTTTGTACGCCTGTTCCTGGCTCAGAACCAGTGGGACCGGCCTGCCGTCCTGTTCGACCGTGACACCGACGGGTTCGGGAATTGTGTGCGCCGTCCCGATCTTCATCAGGTCCGATGGCTTGGTCGTCCCGAATATCTCGCCCAGCTTATCCTGAAACATCTGCATACCTTCACGGACGCCCTTCGATTCGGCGTTACGGGCACCGTGTACCTTCGGCATGAAGAAGTTGTTGAGGGTTCCGCGTAGCGGTGCAGCGCCCTTCTCATTCCTGCTCAGTTCATCCAGCAGGTACTCGAACGTAAGCTGTGCTTGGAAATACTTGCGGAGAGCGCCCTCTTTCTTCGGCCCGCCTATCGCGGCAACCTGCTCCTCGGTCAGGATACCCTTGCCCTTGGACATGAAGTCGAGGGTTCTGTCCTTGACGGCCTCCATTATCTCCTTACGGGCCGCATTCTTCTCCTGTAGCTTGGTACGCCCGGTGCTGATGATGCTCTGTAGTTCTTCTATAGCCGCCTCTAACTGGGCGGGTGTCTTGTTCTTCAGATCGCCGAACTTATCGAGACGATACAGCAGTTCGGCCTCAGCCTCGGTCGGCTCCCCGCCAGAAGCATCCTCTGCCCCCACGGCCCGCGAGTTCATCCCCTTGAGTACCCGCTCTATCTCCGCATGGACCTCGTCCGGCTTCATCTTGACTATCGCGGTGATGTTCGCGACCTCACGATGCGCGTCGGCGATTATCTTACCGACTATCTTTCCGTCTTTCTTTTTCGGTTTGTAGCGCTTCAGCAACTTGTCGATATCGGCCACGAGCTTCTTCGAGGTGACTGTACGGGTAATCTTGTCTATCCTGGCGTATGCACTGCTCACGTCTTCCGGCTTGCTTGCCTGAGCGAGAGCCGTCAGCAGGGGCTTAACCTGTCCACGGGTAATGCCCTCCTTCGGCAGATGCTTCCGGGCGTAGACCAGGATGAACCGCTTGATCTCGCTCAGGGACTCCTTCATGTCCCGCCCGCCGATCAGATGACCCGCTTTGACAGCCTTGATCTGCTCTCGGATCAGCGTGGACATCCGACGCTTGACCATCTCGTCCTTACCCTCGGCGGGTAGACCTGACTCTAAGGCAGCCAGCTTCTTCTGGAGGCGCGTACCCTCGACCGGGCGGGTGCGGAAGGAAACCCCTCCGCCCATCTCAGACAACCGGTCCTCAAGCTCGGCCTTCTTGGCCTGAAGTCTCTGCATCAGGGCAGTGGTCGGCTTCCCGGTCCTTACCGGCGGCAGGTCGTCGATAGCCTTGTAGACATCCTGAAGTTCCGTGAGCGTGACCCTGACATTCTGGGTCTTGAACGCAATCTCGCCTTCAGCCGCTGTCCTACCGGCATCCGGGCTGATCGCATACTGGTAACTGCGACGTAGCAGGTTGTCCATCTCAGGGATACTGAACGAGACCTTAGCGCCGAACATCTTACGTAGCCACTTTTTGAACCAGAAGATCACGCGTTTGGCAATGTTATCGGGCAATGTCTCGAAGTTCTTACCCTCGGCCCGGTCGGCGAACCATTCCTTGGCGGCTTCATTGACCGCAATGCCGCGTTCTCTCGCCATCCGCCGTATCATGGGCGAGATGTACTTATCGCCCTGAAGGTTTTTCAGGAAGCCGGTAAAGCCTTCTGCGCCAAGCAATCCCTCGATACCGGCGTGTCCGACCACCTCGTGGGACATCACCTGGATGGCTTCGGCCTCGTTACGGATACCCGCACCAACCAGATAGGCTGTTCCCCTATCGTAAAAACCGGAGACAATCTTAGCCTTTTTGCGGGGAGCCTTTCGCTGTGTGGCCTCAGCAGCGGCCCGTAATCTTGTCGGCAGGTCTTCAATGCCGCCCACGATTTTGATCGGTATATGATACTTACCTTTGACCGGCCCCAGCGCACGTTCAAGGTCGATCACTCCCATTCCCGGTTCACCGGCAGGACGGACGGACTTGGTGGCGAACGGAATGTCCTCATCCCGGTCCTTCTCGTACGCATCGAGGTCCTTATCGACCTTGGCTTGTTCTTCGGGCGTCAGCTTCTTGGCAGGGGCGGTAGGCGTTACCTTCTGCACCGCGAACGCACCTTCGTAAGGTACGACTTCGTACCCCTCGCCAAGGACATTGGCCTTCCTCTGAGCAGCGCCCTTGGTCTTGTACGGCCTACCGGAAGAGGCGAAGATCAGGCCTTCAATTTCAACTGGTTTCGCCTTCATTTCCTCAACTTCGCTGACAGGCTCTGCACTTACGGGTTCGGCAGGTGCTTTCATTTCCGCCCCGAATTCTCTCTCGGCTCTCTGACGGGCGTACCTGTCGGTCGCATCATCACTCGGATAGCGCTCAGCCACGGCCTCGATGCTACCTAAGTTGCGTACGGTCTCGTTCACGAAGGATACTTGGTCGGCGTCAAGCTCCATAATCGGCTCTTCTTCGACCAGTCTCCGCTCAATCTCGACATCCACATTGGCCACCCGGCGTTCTTCCCGCACAGCCTCGACCTCTTTTGCGATCACATCTTCGGGGATGACCTCTATGCCCTCTCGTTCGGCACGAGTTTCCTCGAAGGCCGTGGCTGGAACCTGCCCTTTCTCCGCAACTTTCTCCTCTACAGGAGCCACCTCTGGGACGATCTCCCCCTCGGCCATAGCAGGGGTAGGCTCAACTATTTCTTCCTCTTCGGGCAGCCCCTCAAGGATACCCTCGATATCTTCATCGAACTCGGTAGCAGGTTCGGCTACCGGCTCTTTCACGACCTCCTCGACCGCAGGGGCTTCCTCTGCCGCTAATTCTGCCTCAACTTCCGGGCCGAGGTCTTTTGTAAAGGGCTGCCTGGCCTGATCGACCTCTTTTGCTATATCTGCGGCGACAGTCTTGCGAACGTCATCCATGTATGTCTTGCTACGTAACCTTGCTTCCTTTCGCTCAGCCGCGCCTTCGTACATCGTTGTAGTGGCACCGCCAGCGGCAGTTAGGCCGCCGCCTGAGCCAAGGCCAGCAACGGTATTGGCTACTATCCTGTCGGCCCACATCGGGTCAAGCCCCTGGTCGGTAAGTATCTCCGAGACAACTTGGTTCACTTCCTGCGCACCCTCGGTGCCGCCCTCGACCAATGCCGAGAACAAGACCTTCTTCACCGCATCCCTTACGCCCTTCCACGCGCCACTGGTTTCCAGAATTGTTTCGATACCCGCCTTCTCCAAGGCGGCGTTGATCGCACCTACTACGAACGGGGCAATCGTCGCCTGATGGGAGTCGAGTTTGCGTCCTGTCTCTTTTTCGTATTCCTTTATAGTCTGCGCCGTTTGCCCGCCCTCGATGGTGTTCATCGTCATCACGGCGGTAGCGGGAGCTACCGTATACAGCACGGCAAGAGCAGCGGTGGTCGGAGCATTTGTAGCCGTAAGATGGATGAATCGCTTGGGATCGGTCAGATACTCGCGTAGCTTCTCCGGCGATTCTGCATACTTACCGGTAGGCTGCTCGACGTCCATCTCATCCACTGCGGCACGAATGGTCTCAGAAATAACCGAATAATCGGGTGCAACATATTTCTTGCCCGTTATGTCCTTATCGAGTCCGTACTTCTCTGCTGCCCGGTTCAAGTGCTGTGCATAGTCGAAGATACCCGCCCCGGCGCGAATGAGATTCTGTAGTCCCTGCCCGAACAGGTCCCCGGTATCATCCTTGGTCTTGGGTAGGCCAACATCGCTAGCCATCCCCGCCTGCACCGGTTCTGGCTCCTGCACTGGCTCCTGCACTGGCTCCGGTTCGGGTGCAATATCAGGCTGTGCGGTGATCCCAGTGCTCTCCGGTACGGCGAACAATTCGCTGTCCACCATGTCATTCAGGTCCGCAAGGAACGGATCGTTGGCTATACTATCCTGCACAAACTGCCCTACCATCTGCTGCGGAGTCTCCTCCGCTTCGGCCTGTGGCTGGGGCTGCGGCTGCTGGCCGTCGCCATTACCGTCCTCCGGCTCAACGTATCCCGGTCGGGCCTCAAGTTGATCTAACGGCTCATCGCCAGACGGAAGCGACGCACCTATTACCTTGTCCGTGAAGGTCTCGAAGTCACCAAGATCGTAGTGCTCCGACAGGGCAGTATAGAACTTCTGTCGGCTCTGCGGGTTAGTCATCTTCTGACTGAACACATCAAAGTCGCCAAGGTTGTATCGCTCGCTACCGGCCTCGTATAGCCTGTCAATGCTTGTCGGCATTAATAATCCAATGTTGGCTTGGGTCCGGCGCTTTCACCGCCGAGTTCCTTGATATTCTCCCTGTATCGCTGATTCTGCCATTTCTTATTGAACCCACCTTCCGGTGCGTTCGGTTTGTCTCGGTAATATCCCTTGTCGCCGGGGATTGAGGGCGGCACCCACTCCTGAAACTCGTCTCTATATTCTTGCCGAATGCCCTGATAGATGAGTCGTTTGTCTGAGCCGCTAAAATCACTTAAGTTCCGCTTCGGTCTCTCGGCATAGATTTCGGCAACCTTGACCTGTATATCCTGTCCGCGCTTGCGTGTTTCAAGTTCCTCGAACTTGAACTGTAGTTCGTTATCCAACCGCAGCAGATCAGCGGCCTCTTTCTCCTTCGATTTAAGGAACCCTTCGGGCGTCATCTCTTCCTCGGTCAGTTCGTCGATCAGCCCTTCCATCGTCGGATTGGCCTTGATGGCTACATCGCGGCGACGCATATACTCCTGCGGATCGGTAACGTCCTCCATTATTTTCTTCCGGTATTCGACCATCCCCTTCGCTGCATTGAGTTCGTTCAGCGTCTTGGCCTCGCCGCGCTGGGCAACTGCCCGCTCTTCTCCGGCTACGTCGGTCTTGGTTTTGAACTTGCTCTGCGCAAGTTTTTCCTTCTGCGCATCCAAGGCTGTTCGCCGCTCTTCTGGATACGTCCGTGCAGTTTCCTCCAGCATGGAAGCCCGCGCACGACCTTCACGTATCTGAGTCGCCGCCTTCAGTGCCGGGGCGATGATTGGGCCTGTCTCTATTTGCCTTAACGGTACTCGTGCCATTTAGCGCCTCCCTGCTATCGAAAGTCTGGTAGGATCGTAGCCACCTTGGAAGGTGCGAACATTTGGATTGATCGGCGGAGTACCCCCAATGGGAGTACGATTGCCACCCAAGTTGCTTAATGTCGTGACATCGCTTATGCCACCCCGTACCGCATTGGCCCCCGTCGCCCATACGTTGGCCTTAGACTGACCCTTGTCCTGCTGAAGTCCGGCCATCCTATCCCTGATGTTAGTCCGCTGGCCGATTGCCCGCTCACCCGCTCCCGCCAATGCCTGATAGGGCGCGAGGCTCTTCAGATAGCGGTCCTGAAACTTGTCGTAATAAGTAGAGGCAATTCTCTGTCCGTAGCGGATGAGAGACTTGCCCATCGCGCCCGTACCGAAGCCCGCACTCGTTGAGGCTCCGCGCTTGATGGCCTTCTCGCCCTCGCCTCGGATGAACTTATATTCCTCGCTCTCCTCAAACTTGCCGGGGCCAGCCATGACCTTCTCGCTCCATGCACCCAGGGCCTCTTCTCCGGCCTGCTGCCACGGCTCAAGCTCTTGAAGAGACTCCCGCTGGGTATCCATAGCTTGGTTGATGCCCTTCCTCTGGGCCTGCCCAGCCTTCGCGGCACCCACGGCACTTGCCACCGTACCAAGTAACGCGCCTAGTCCTAACATCGCATGCTCCTATAGCGAAAGTTGTCTCTACTTGTATATTGAAAGATTGATTTTAATCGCCTACCCTGTCTATACCAATACTGGCTATAAAAACACTCAAGTTGCTCGCGTCGGCCAGATTGGCTACATAGAGCGCAACCTTGTCACCGGCAACTAATGCAACTAAGCCCCCGGCACTCATTGCCCCTATGTCCGTCTGGTTCACAATGCGCCGTGAGGCTAGGTCACCCGGATAACAGTGCGTGATGTCACCAGTAGGCGTTCCTTCGTCATAGTCGCCATCACCTGTCGTGGCGGTGCCGTCGAGATTAATGAGGGTGATCGTATTGGTATCCACCGCAGAAGCCCGAAAAGAGCCATTAGCCGCCAAGTTGACCAGCACGCCTGCTATCTCTATCATATCTCCCTTTAAGATACCGTGTCCGTTGCTGGTCACAATAATCGGGCTGACGGTGTCGTCGGTTACGTTGGTAATATCTCTCGGCGTGGCGAACTCGATACCGGCGGCTATCATCATTCCTTTCTTCGCACCACCTGCCACAGTGACGGACGAGTGATGTGACATGATGTAAACCCCACCACCATTCGCCCCTATCGTGATCTCATTATTGGCCGTGCTTGCAACTGCGTTTAAGAGGTCGTCTTCTCCCCGTATGCTTTCCATTATGTTAATCAAGGCCATCTTATTCTGTGCGGCAATCGCCACTGGCGTTGTGTCGCCATTGTACCACAGATCGGAGAAGGAATCCCCATGCAGAAGGTGCTCCGTGCCTGCGCCGTCAGTCCAAAAAAGCTCGTTTACATCTGTCGAATAAATATAGGCATAGGTATCCACTGGTGTCGGCGTGGTTGTCTCCTTCAGACGGAGGATACCGTTGTCTGCCCGGAGTTCGCCAGAGGCCGTCATGGTTGTCGTTGACGACACAGTCGCATCCGACGCCATGCTCCCTGCGGTCAGCGCCCCTACGACATCCGCAGATGTTTCGGCAGTAAGAATACCGCCAACGTCAAGCGTCCCGTCGATATCGGCGGTGCTGGCGATGTCAAGCGTATTTCCGCCCACTTCGCCTGTTACGTCAATAGACGCGCCGGTAATTGCTCCGGTGAGCGTGGCCGTGGCACCGCCTACATCACCCGTAACGCTGAGCGAATCGCCGGTTATAGCCGCGCCATCAATGTTGCCCGTGACATTCACATCTCCTGTGACATTCGCGTCAGTGGCAATATTAGCATCTCCGGTAACGCCTATGTCGCCGCCAACGGTTGCATTTCCTGAGATTGTGGCCGTGCTACCGGAAACGTCGCCGGTAACGGCGAGGCCCCCGCCAATCGTCGCGGCCCCCGATATGGTAAGCGTCTCGGCTCCTACGTCCACGATCTTGACGATATTCTTAAACTCATCAATGATAATCACGTCATCCATCAGGTAGTTGCCGGTGACATTTAGATCGACTATCTCGGCATCTATCTCTACCTCGATCCTTGCAAGGGCTTCGTCCAGCTTGTTCTTGAGCGTACCAAAGTAGTCCTGCCAGGGGCGGGCCATCTGCTTCTGCTCCGTGAACATCGCCGTTTCAAGGGGCGCACGTATATTTATATCAGCCATCACGCATATCCTTGGTCGAAGTCAAGATAAGAGCCGATGATAACACACTTTACCGGGTCGGCAACACTTACATCTACCGAGAAGTCCCTGCCGCTCCCAAGCCTGTTCCAGATAGAGCGCACATCATATTCGCCCTTGCTGCCCATGTCCGTTCTCCGCACACCGGACCATGTATGCCCGCCGTCCTT
>SDBV01002144.1_pt1 | contig 29562 bp, 21 predicted proteins | sample 2277081 | NCBI WGS metagenome assembly SDBV01 (sample SAMN10402039, study PRJNA504765) | marine sediment metagenome | isolation source: marine sediment core GS10_PC15, 223 cmbsf | place: Arctic Ocean: Southern Knipovich Ridge | collected 2010
CTGGACGGTTTTTGCACGAGTGATGTTTTTGCTTATCTTAAGACGGGCCTTGCTCTGCCGGAAAGCAAGCATGTAGATATGCTGGAAAATTATTGCGTTGCTTTTGGCATTGGCGCAGGTGACTGGGCGGGTAAAGGGCCGTGGCGATTTGCCGGTGAGCGGGACGAGCAATTCAACGAAGAACTTATCAATAAAATCAGGGCAGAGGCGATAGAGCCGCTTATAAAGTTGCGGGACGATCTTAAAGGTGACGGGGAGGCAATTAGCGCGGAGGAATTTACCTGTGCGGTTTTTGCATTTCTTGATAATCTGAAAGTTCGTGAAAAAATCGCTGGCCAGATAGAGACAGAACCTGGGCAGGAAGGTGAGCATTTACAGTTTTTCGATAAGTTCGCGTCGATGTTCGATGAGTTGGTAGAGGTCTTTGCCGGCGAGCGAATGGATGCGGGCGAGTATGCCAATATTATCCGGAACGGGCTTTTGGAGATGACGCTTGCGTTTATACCGCCTACGCTGGATCAGGTTCTGGTCGGGACGATAGAGCGGAGCAGACACCCGGACTTAAAGGCTGTGTTTCTGGTTGGCGCTACGCAGAAACAATTTCCTATGCCGGTTACGTTTGAGAGCATCTTGAGCGAAGAGGATCGGGATGCGGCGGCGGAGTATGATTTTGTTTTGAGTGACCGATTGGAGCAGCGACTCATCAGCAGGCAGTATCTTGCTTATATTGCTTTTACGAGGGCCTCGCAGCGGTTGTATGTTTCGTATCCGCTTAAGGACGATTCGGGTGGGGCGGTTGTGGCGAGTGGGTTTTTAGATAATCTCAAGCGGCTGTTCGGCGATCTTGAGGAAAGAAACGCGGCGGAACTGATGGCTGGTTGTCTGGAGGAGGCTGTGACGAGCGTTCAACTTGGGGATATGCTTTGCAGGAAACTGGGCGCAAGCGGCGATATACCGGCGGGGCTTATCGAAGCTATGTGTGCCGATGGCGATAAGGGTATTTCGAAAGCGGGCAGGATCGTCAGTTATGCGGCTGGGTATGATAATCGGGCGGAACTGGATGAACGTGCATGGGAAGAGGCGATCGCGCTCGATTGCTCTACGAGCCGGCTTGGCACGTTTGCGGCGTGTCCGTATAAGCATTTCGCAAAGTATACGCTTGGATTAGAGAAGCGGAAGCAGTTCGGTTTTGAGCGGGTGGATCTGGGCGATTTTTATCATCGCATTCTCGATATGATGTTTCGTGGGCTAAAGGGAATTGGTAAGGATCTTGCGACCGCGAATGAGGCAGAGCTTAGTGAAGTATTAGATGCTCAGATCGAAAAGCTGATAACCAAAGATCCTGCGATCATGAATTTTGTTCGGCAGTGTGCCCATAACAGGTATATTATCGATTCGGCTTCGGATGTGCTTTATGACTGTGTGAGGGCGCTATCACAGATGAGCAAAGCCGGGGCGTTTCGACAAAAGGCGTCGGAGCTGCGGTTCGGCAAAGACGGGCAGATGCAATGTAAGTTTTCTACGGCCAGTGGTAAGGTCGTTAATCTGCGGGGAGTGATAGACCGTGTGGATACGGCGAAAATTGACGGCAAGAAGATGGCTGTTGTGTTCGATTACAAACGGGGCGGACAGAGCGTTTCGTGGGAGAAACTTTATCATGGGCTTGATACGCAATTGGGCGTTTACATGCTTGCGATATCCGAGGGTAATGTTGACGGTGAAAAGATCGACGGTGTAGCAGGTGGATTCTATCTTCCGGTTGAGACGAAAGTGGAAAGCGCAAGTTTCGGCAATTTTGAGACGAAGGGCGCAAAGTTCGGGTATAAAGCGAAGGGGATTTTCGACGGTGCTTTCGGCGGGGCTCTTGATAACGATGAGGACGGCGGCTGGGATGAGTATTACAATTTCTATAAAGGTAAGGACGGACCCTTCGGGAATTTCGGTAATAGCGGAGCGCTTAGGGCCGGGCAGCTTGAAGAGGTTCTTGAAATGACGCGAGGAAAGATCGTCGAGCTGGCTGAACGGATATTTTCGGGTCGGATCGATGTCAGTCCGTATCGTATAAACAAAAAATGTCCGTGCGGATATTGCGATTACAGGGCTCTGTGCAGGTTCGACTGGCAGATCAACGATTATAATTTTCTGCGTTCGGTGAATAAGCAAATGGTTCTTGAGGGCGGAGAGGAAAAGTAGATGGCAGGCGGCAAAGTAAAATGGACCTATAGCCAGATACTGGCGATAGAGACGACGGGCAGGGATGTGCTCGTTACGGCGTCGGCGGGTACGGGCAAAACGGCTGTGCTTTCCGAGAGGTGCGCGAGGCTGCTGGCCGATACGAAACAGGCCAGCGCATCGGAGATCGTCGTGCTTACATTTACCGAGGCGGCGGCTGAGGAGATGCTATCGAGGATCGCTGAGACTTTGCGGAAAAAGTTTCTCGACAGCCGGGACACTGCTATACGCCATCAGCTTTTGCTGCTGGACGCGGCACATATAAGTACGATCCATGCATTCTGCAAGCGGATCATAACGGAGAATTTTCATACGGCTGGGGTGGATCCGGAGTTTCGGATAATCGATGAGGATGAAAGGGCTTTGCTGAAATCTCAAATACTCGATGAGGTGATCGAAGAAGCATGGGCCGACGAGGGGCTTTGTCAGGGATTAGATAAACTTTTGTACAGACGCAATGTTCAGAGTACGGGTAAGAGCTTTTTGACGAAGATCATCGGGGCAAGTACGTTTCTGGACAGCGTTGCTTCGGCGGATGATTTTTTTGAAAGGGCGCAAGTTTTAGCGGAAGCTACGAGTCTTTCTGTTAATGCTCTTGCAGAAAAGCAAAAGCGGATCATTCTGGAAAAGCTTCAGCGGTGCAGGTTGCAGGTTGAATATTCAATGATCCTTGACGCCAAGGCGACTGAGGGGGGGCATTGGTCAGGGCTGCTTGTTGATGGACTATTGGGGCCGATCGATAAGTGTATCGGGGCAATTGAATCGGGGGATTTTGAAACTTGCGCAAAGGTGATCCGGGAGTTTTCGTGGAAGCGGTTTACTGTCAAGCCGAAGCATTTGAGTAAGGGTGAAGCGGATGCGATAAAGGGGCCGGCGGCGAAGGCAAAAGATGCTTTTGTGGGGCTAAAGGACCTGGCGGTTGTGTGCGACAGGTATGACGAGGTGGTCGGGGTTTCGGCGGGCTTGCAGACGAAGGTGATGATAGAGTTGGTCAAGCGTTTCGACAGAAAGTATCGAGAGGCGAAGAAGGGGCTTAACTGTCTTGACTTTGCTGATCTTGAGCATAAGGCATTGCGGCTGCTTAATGAAAATGCGGCTGTGGCGGTGGCGTTGCAGCGGAAGTTTAAATATATATTCGTCGATGAGTATCAGGATATCAATGCCGTGCAGCAGGCGATACTCGATAAGATCCAGAGCGGGGATAATACTTTTGTTGTGGGGGATGTTAAGCAGAGTATTTACGCGTTCCGGCAGGCAAAGCCGGGGATATTTCTCGATCGCTTAAAGGGTGCAGGCGGAGGGGCGGATGTGCCGCTGCGTGTTGATCTGAGTGATAATTTTCGTTCGCGCGGGCAGGTTCTTGATTTTGTGAATATGGTGTTTGCGAGGATAATGACTGAGGGCCTATCTTCGCTAAAGTATGACGAGCGGAGTTATCTTAAGGCGGGATTTGAGTATGAGCCGGCGGAAGATACCGCAAGGTTTGTCGAGATGTATATTCTTGACGAAGAGGTTAGCGAAAAAACGGAAGATGACGACATGCGGTTCAAGGGGCAAGTAAGCGCCGGCCAGCGTCAGGCGTCTTTTATCGCAGAGCGGATAAAGCGGATGGTCGGCGGGGCGGAGTTTAAGGTATACGATAAAGACGCGGATGTTTACCGGAGCGTTGAGTATGGTGATATTGTGATACTTATGCGGTCGCCGTCGAATCGGGCGGCCGAGTATGTCGAGGTGCTTGAGCTTGCGGGTATTGCGGTGAGCAGCCAGAATTGTTCGGGTTACTTTGAAGCAACTGAGATAAGCGATTGCCTTTGCCTTATGAAGGTGCTGGATAATCCGCGGCGGGATATTGAGCTTGCAGCGCTTTTGCGGAGTCCGTTTTTCCGGGTGAGTGATACGCAGCTTGCGATGGTGCGAAAGTTTGGAGATGGGGCGGATGGTAAGCTGAGTTTTTATGACTGTATAACGGGATATTACAATCGGGGAAGCGATGAGGATTTGCGCGATAAGCTTTGCGGGATCTTGGAGCAGCTTGATATGTGGCGGCGGGCAGTGCGGCGAGGTTCTATTGCCGATGTGCTATGGCGGGTGCTAAGGGATACGGGATATCTTTCTTTTGTGTCGGCTTTGCCGAATGGGAAACAGCGCAGGGCGAATCTTTTGAAGATGCATGACCGGGCGATACAATTTGAGGGGTTTGCGGGAGGGGCGGCGAATCAGAGTACTTCGCTGGGGAGGTTCGTTGAGTTTATTGAAAAGCTATTAGAGCATGGCAAGGATTGGGCACCTGCAGAGCCCGAGACATCGGCGCAGAATGCGGTGCGGATAATGAGCGTGCATAAGAGTAAGGGGCTGGAGTTTCCGGTGGTGTTCCTGGCCGAGTTGAATAATAAATTCAATAAGAAGGATTCGACGGACGATTGCCTGTTCGATGAAGATGATACGTTCGGGCTGAAGATCGTTGAGCCTAACTCGAAAGTTAAGCTTAGCAGTATTGCGCATCAGGTCATCGCCGAAGAAAAACTCAAGACGACGCTGGCTGAGGAGATGCGGGTGCTTTATGTGGCTATGACTCGTGCGCGGGAGCGTTTGATAATAACGGGATCGAAAGAAAAAGATCGCTGCCAGAAACTGGTAACAGAAGCTGCTATGATCGAGGGGGACGGTTTGAACGATTGGCAGTTGAGGGATTGCCAGTGTCATTTTGACTGGATACTTTGCGGGTTGAGCGACCAGAGACAATTGCTCAATGCTTTGGATGTTGAAACGGATGGGGGTGGGGATGGCAGTGAGCTTTTCAGTGTCGATGTTGTGTCGCGGGCAAGGCTTGATGAGATGGCTTCGTCTCTATTGCAAGGGGGATCGACTGATACGAAGGATAAGCAGAAAATCGCTGGCAGTGACGCGAAGGAAAGTTTGGCGAAAATCAAAGAATCGTTGAACTGGCGGTATGCGTTTGAGGATTTGACATGCATGAGTACAAAGACATCGGTAAGTCAGCTTACGCATAGGGAAGATGAATTCGCAGGGACGGTCTATGCTGATGCGCTGAAACGGATGCCGGAAGCAGTTGACCGTCAGGATCATGGCAAAGTGTCGGCTTCGCAAAGGGGGACGGCAACCCATCTGGTTATTCAAAATCTGGATCTTGATCAAACGGTCAGTGTCGAAGCTATTGACGAGGTTATAGCAAAATTGGTGTCCAACGGGGCGATACCCGAGGCGGTCGCCGGGCGAATAGATAGCGGTGCGATAGAGAGATTCTTTGCGAGCGAATTGGGGAAGCTGTGTTTTGCTAAAGGCAATAGCATCCTGCGTGAGTGGCCGTTTACTATCGGGATCGATGCGAAAGAATTGGGAGCTGCCAGCGGCGGTGAAAATGTGATCGTGCAGGGAATCGTCGATATGATCATAATGACGCCGGAGGGACTGGTTGTAATAGATTTCAAGACGGACAACGTGACCGCAGAGGCCGCAACGGACCGAGCCGACCGCTACAAAGAACAGATGGGTCACTATGTCCGAGCAGCAGGGTCGATATTGGGTGAAAAGGTTGCCGGGGCGTATCTGTATTTTCTGCTGCCGGAGACAGTGATCAGCACGGAAAATCTGGCTTAGGGGTTGCTATTTAGCCGGGAAATTGTACAATTGTGGGCTGGGAGTTAACGAAAACAAATTAACTATGTATCAGGAAGGGTTTTGTGATGGCAAATGCAATTGTAAGTCAGTCGGGCGGGCCGACCGGTGTGATCAATGCTTCTTTGGTGGGGGTTATCGAAGAGGTGAAAGAACACAAAGAGATCGATTGCCTTTACGGCGCTATCCACGCGGTGCAGGGTATCGTGAGCGAAGACTTCATCGATCTGAAAAAGATTCCGGCCGATGTTCTGGAAAATGTGGCAGCGAGTCCTTCGGCTGCCTTAGGTTCGAGCCGGCACAAACCGGATGCCGAATATTGCGGTAAGATACTGGATGTCTTAAAGAAACGCGACATTCGTTACTTTTATTATATCGGCGGCAACGACTCTGCCAATACATGCAAGATCATCAGCGATATGGCGGTCGAGAGCGGTTACGACCTGAAGGCTTTTCATATCCCTAAGACGGTCGATAACGATCTTCGCACGACGGACCACTGCCCTGGTTACGGGACAGCGGCGAAATTCGTAGCTTGTGCCCTGATGGGTGACGACCTTGACAACCGCGCATTAGCCGGAGTTAAGATCGACGTTATCATGGGCCGCAATGCCGGATGGCTAACTGCTGCGACGACGCTGGGTCAGCAGAGGGACGATGACGGGCCTCATCTGGTTTATCTGCCGGAGCGTCCTATCAAGATCGACGATATGATCGCACAGGTACAGGCGGTTTTCGACAGGCTCGGTCGCTGCGTTGTGGCAGTCAGCGAAGGTATCCGCAATGTTGACGGTGTGCTCTGGGCCAAGAAGCTTAAAGAAGATGCCGAAGTGGATGCGCATGGCAACGTGCAGTTGTCGGGCAGCGGAGCGCTGGCGGACTTCCTTGCCGACAAAATCAAGGCTGGTACCGGAATCGGGCGCGTTCGGGCCGATACGTTCGGTTATTTGCAGAGGAGTTTTGCGGGTTTGCAGTCGGAGACGGATGTTGATGAGGCTCGGAGATGCGGAAGGCAGGCAGTGTTTTATTCGATGGAACATCAGAGCGGGTCAGTCGCTATGAAGAGAACCGGCGAAGCTGACAACTATGCGGTCGAACTGTTCCGCACGGACCTTGAAAACGTAGCTGAGTTTACCAAGGAGCTGCCGGACGAATTCATCAACGAAGCCGGAAATGGTGTAACCGCAGCGTTTAAGGCATACGCAAAGCCGCTGACCGGTGGTCTGCCGAAGACCAGCTACTTAGGCGGTTATCCGAAAGTATAAGCAGGAATACAAAGATCACGCAAGGCCCGGCGGACGCAAAACTGTCGGGCCTTATTTTTTGATGAACCTTACAAATGGAAATCGCATTACCGTAAATGGGCGCAGCATAAGTGCAAGGACTTCTACGGTAGGGGTTTCTTTGTCGGCTTTGAGATGTTTTCGCAGGGCGTGAGGGATAAGGAACAGTGCGGCATTGATCAGAAACAGCAGATGATAGTTGTTAAATGTTCTACCGGCCAGGTCTATTGCAATGTCATCTGTCAGCAGCAATATTGCCATTCCTATCAGCGGTGCAATGCCCCATGTGACGATCGTAAGCATGTTCAGGATGGTTATATGATTTTGCCGCTCGATGGGTATAGAGTGCATAATGTACCTGGTCTGGGCGATGCCATTGCCGCTGTTGAAAACACTGTTGAACAGGAAAAGGGCAAAGAGCAGGATTATGCTTAGCCGGTCCTTGCCTATCACGATCCATAGAGCGGTAACTATTATCATGCCCATGTGCGATATCGAAAAGATCACTACGTTGCCGAACTTATCGGCGAGTTTACCCCATGAACGCAGGGTCAGTATCGCACCGACATTGACCATTGAACATGCCGCAAGTATGAAACCTTCTCCGTAGCCAAGGTCCTTAAGGTATTTTATCTGAAATGGAATACACATTCCGAACGCCATGGCATAGGCTATGAGATATGCGAGAATCTTTCTTTCCTCTTTGCTTTTCACAAATGTCTTTATTATCGTCAACACGGAAATTTTTCTCCGCTGGATAGGCACTTCCGGATTATCGGATACTTGCCTTACATAAAAAACATTTATAAGCATGAATATGACTGCTATGGCAAAGATCAGGTTGAATTTCCACCAGTGCGGTTGATCGCCCAAGAACCATGCCGCCATCACCATTACAATAAGCCCGGAAGTTTGCCATGCCGTTCGGATATTGCCGAAAAATCTGCCCGTGACCCTGTTTGGCACAATGTCCTGAAGCCAGGGAAACCATGCCGCAAAAGCCATTGATCCGGCGGTCGATCTCAATAATTGTACAAAAAGCAAAGACGCCATGAATACATACAAAGGGTATGCTTGCGCGATTTGAGGCAGAAAAATAAACGGCAATATAACGGCAACCTTTACACATTCCCAGAAGAGAATTACGCGACGCTTGCCTATGCGTTCCATTTGCGGAAGAGCGAACAGGCAAAGTACAAAAGGGGCCATTATGAAAAAACTAAGCAGCCCGACAAAAATGTCGCCGGCGCCTGCCTTTATCGCAAGCAGGATCATAACCTGGGGTGAAATAAGCGTCAGCCCTGCGACATTGAAGACAGACGCAAGCGTTGCCCCTCGCATGCTTGTCCGCCGTTGCGACTTCGTCATTTTGACAATTTCGCGGTTCTCTTCCATCGCCTGTCTCTTTATGTAAACAACGCTTCGACGAATTCGGCTGGGTCGAATTCCGCGATGTCTTCGGGTTTTTCTCCGAGGCCGACGAATTTAACCGGTATGTCGAGCATGTCTTTGATGGCTATGACTATGCCGCCGCGTGCGGTGCCGTCAAGCTTAGCTAAGAAAATACCGGTAACGTCGATGACCTCTGTAAAAACTTTGGCTTGCATTATGGCATTTTGGCCGGTGGTCGCATCGATGACGAGTATCACTTCATGCGGAGAATCGGGGATGATCTTCGTGGCGACATTCTTTATCTTCACAAGTTCGTTCATCAAATGCTTTTGCGTATGGAGCCGGCCGGCTGTGTCGAGTATTACAAAGTCGACATCTCTTGCAACGGCGGCCTGACAAGCGTCGTAAGCGACGGCGGCGGGGTCGGCTCCGGATTTGTGCTTAACGATCCCAACGCCGATGCGCTCAGCCCATATTGTCAACTGTTCAACGGCGGCTGCGCGAAATGTATCGCAAGCGGCAACAATGACTTTTTTGTTATTCTGGTTCAATGTGTAGGCGAGTTTGGCAATACTCGTAGTTTTTCCCGAGCCGTTGATGCCGGCGACAAGAATGACGGTCGGACCCGAAGGGGCGATGTTTAACTGTCTGTCCTGATGCGGCCAGTAGTTTTTCATGCGGTCCTTCAGAAAAGGTATGATGTCCTCGCTTTTTGCGATCTGCCTGTTCTTATATGCATCGCGAAGATCGGATACGAGTTTTTCGGTTGTTTCGACACCGATGTCGTCGCTTATAAGCGTCTCTTCCAATTCATCGAGCAGGTCGTCGTCGATGTTTCTTCCGATCGTCAGCACCGCGGATAGAGACGATGTTATCTTGTCCCTGGTCCTGCCGAGATGATCTTTTAGGTATTGAACTGTTTTAGTAAAGATTCCCATAACTACTCCTGAAACATACGAATATATAAAAGCCTAAACTTCCTCTTTAACCTTCCAGTCCTATTCTTCAGGAAGAAGCGATTTTGCTTATATTTGTAAGTTTCGCAAATATTCTTTGAAATTTCAAGCGCATATAAATTTTTTGATACTCAGAGCTTACAAAATTTTTAAAACTTTTCTGATTTTAGCCGCAATTTTTCCTTTGACAAATCACCAATTGGCCGTTATATTGCTATTGTCGCTTGGCCATGGACGGCACATCTGGTATCTCACGGTTAGTTTTTCACAAACCGTGTGGGTTATCCGGGGCATCTGGAAAGGATTCCTTTCCCTGAATTTTGTAGTTTTCTGTTTCTTGGTGTGATTGTCTGAATATCCTGGTTTTATACAGAGGGAAAAAGCTTTGACGGTACCGGATACATCAGAAGTTCTTGGGCGAGTTCTTAGGCGGGTAAAGACACTGGACCCGGTGAATACACGCGCATGGTTCGACAATCTTGAAATTCTTACGTTTGACGGTGGAACGCTTGAGATCGGCTGTCCCGATGAGGCAAAGGCACAATTCTTGCAGGACAACTGCCTGGGCAGCTTCACACAGAGTGCCCAGAATATCACCGGCCATCTTGTAAGTGTTAAATTCGGGGTTAGCGACAAGAAATCCACCATTATAAGCCGGTCATCACAGGCAACGATAAGGCTTCACCCCGACTATACTTTCGACAGCTTCGTTATCGGCCCGTCTAACAGGCTTGCCCATGCAAGCTGTATTGCTGTAAGTAATTCTCCGGGTAATACTTACAATCCGCTTTTCCTGTATGGCCGTGTTGGGTTGGGCAAAACGCATATGCTGCACGCGATATGCCATGAGGCAAGAGAGAAATCTGCGGATATTTCCATACAATTCTTAAGCTGCGAGGAATTCGTAAACGGATTTATCAGTGCTATTGAAAAAGGGAAACTCCCCGATTTCCAGAGTCAGCACCGAACCGTGGATATTCTGATAATCGACGATGTACAGTTCCTGCGGGAACGTGAGCGGAGCCAGGAGGAATTTTTCCATACATTCAATGCCCTTTATAACAATCGAAAACAGATCGTATTGACCGCTGACTGTGCGCCCGGCGAGATGTCTTCGCTGGAGGAACGCCTGATCAGCAGATTCAAATGGGGCCTCGTAGCAAGGCTTGACCCGCCGAGCTATGAAACCAGGATAGCGATCGTCCAGAAGAAGGCACATTTGAGGGGTATCGCCGTTTCCGATGATGTCATCCAGTATATCGCCCGAAAGGTTCAGGCCAATATCAGGGAGCTTGAAGGGGCACTTACGATAATATATGCCACTTCGCAGGCTTCGGGAGAGGAAATTACACTTGAACTTGCCCGCCATGCACTGGGTGAGCAGAGTGTTCTGCATAGGAAACATATCAGCATTACAGAGATTATCGATGCCGTTACCGACTATTATGATGTGCGTCTCGCCGACCTCCAGAGCAAGAAACGCACCCAGAGTATTGCCCTTCCGCGGCAAATATGCATGTATCTTGTCAGGAATCTCACCCGGCACAGCCTCGAAGAGATAGGCGGCCACTTAGGCGGAAGGGACCACACAACCGTTCTCCACGCCTGCGACAAAATAAGGGGATTACAGAAAAACGACCCCGACACCCGCCTCCAACTCGAAGAACTAACAGCAACCATCCAGATGCCATAGCCCGTTTTTTGTCTGGATTTCGGCGATTTGCACATTTATTGAATTACCCCACATTATTTCCTTGCAATTTTGGATTTTGCTGTTATAATTAATTGCATGGAAGATAAAGTTATATTTTTGGTGTCGTAAAAGCATTTCGATCGACTTGCTGCTCCTGCGCCGTTAGGCGCATATACTCTCCCTACATATCTCAATTTCGCATTTTTTATCTGGATTTTTTGTCCTTGTTCGGGCATAATCCCTTGTAATAACGCAAGATATGGAGAAAAACCAATGTCTACTGAAAAAGTTGTTATATTTGATACGACACTGCGTGACGGTGAGCAAGCCGCCGGCAGCCGGCTTGGCGTTCGTGAAAAGCTGGAAATCGCCCGTCAGTTGGCCCGTTTAGGGGTTGATATCATCGAAGCCGGCTTTCCGGCGTCGTCGCCGAAGGATTTTGAAGCGGTTGAACTTCTGTGCCGGGAGATAACCGGCCCGGTCATCTGCGGCTTATCGCGTGCGATCGCCGCCGATATCGACGCATGCGGTAAGGCACTTGCAAACGCTAAACGCAGCCGAATCCATACCGGCTTGGGTGTTTCGGATATACACATTGCCGGAAAATTCAGCGATGACAAGTACGGCAAGACGCTTGACGAAAAGAAAGCCAAGGCGATCGAGATGGCGATAGCAGCGGTAAAACATGCCCGTCAATATACCGATGATGTGGAATTTTATACCGAAGACTCCGGCAGGGCGAATCCGGAGTATCTTTACGAGGTGCTTGAAGCTGTCATTGACGCCGGCGCTACGGTGCTGAATATTCCCGATACGACCGGGTACGCGATACCTGCTGAATACGGCAACCTGATAAAGAATATTGGTCTGAAAGTGCCCAACATCGACAAAGCTATGATAAGCGTACACTGTCATGACGATCTTGGTTTGGCGGTGGCCAATTCGCTTGCGGGCGTATTAAACGGAGCCAGGCAGGTCGAATGCACGATAAACGGTGTGGGCGAGCGGGCGGGCAACGCGGCAATGGAAGAGGTCGTAATGGCGATAAGAACTCGCAAGGATTTTTTCCAGATCGACACGGACGTAGAGAGCAAACATTTTTATCGCACAAGCCGGATGGTAGCGGAAATGCTCGGTTTTGAAGTGCCGGCGAATAAGGCGGTTGTCGGGAGTAATGCCTTTGCGCATAGCTCGGGCATTCATGTGGACGGTTTCCTGAAGAAGCGTGAAACGTATGAGATCATGAAACCAGAAGACGTCGGCTCGCCAAAGAGTCGGGTGGTTTTAACGGCGCGGACCGGGCGGCATGGCGTTCGGCACAGGCTCGAAGAGTTGGGTTATGAACTCAGCAAAGAAGAACTTGAGCAGGTGTACCAGCGGTTCCTGGAAGTGGCCGATAAGAAAAAGGAAGTTTTCGACGAGGACCTCGTTGCGATCATCGCCGATGAGGTGCGTGAAGTCGAACAGACATACATACTTGAATACATGCATGTTGCCTGCGGGACGGGTACGCTGCCGACGGCGAGCGTAAAGATCGGTACAAAAGACGGTCTGGTTCAGGCGGCGGCTTGCGGCGATGGGCCGGTAGATGCGGCGTACGAAGCGATAAGGCAGGCTACGGGACAGTCGCCGAAGATAGAGAAGTATTCTATCCGCGCGGTCACCGAAGGTAAAGACGCTCTTGGCGAAGCAACGGTCAGGATAAAGAACAAGCGGTCGTTTACCGGCAGGGGCGTCTCGACGGATATTATCGAGGCAAGCGCCAAGGCGTATGTTGACGCAATCAACCGGATGGTCTCGGCTGAAAGGGAAGAAGAATCAGAGACAGAAACACCCTTATAGGGTGATAAGTTTCCGCGGTGGAAATTGCAATTTGTTCTCGTAAAGAAAATTAACCGCGCATCAAAGCGCATTTTGTAATTGTACGGTAAATAATTATGGCTATGACAATAACAGAAAAAATACTCGCAAGGGCAGCAGGCAAAGACAGCGTAAGTGCCGGCGACCTTATAAGCGCCAAGATCGACGTTGTGATGTGTCACGATGTAACTACGCCGCCTGCGATCTCTATGCTCAAGGAAAATGGCATCGACAAGGTTTTCGATCCTGACAAGATCGTGGTAACGCCGGATCATTTTCAGCCGGCTAAGGATATTAAAAGCGCTGAACTTCATAAGCGGCTCGACGACTGGGCGAAGGAAAAAGGGATAAAGAACTATTACCCGATCGGTAAAGCAGGTGTCTGTCATGCACTCCTGCCCGAACAGGGTCATATCCGGCCAGGCGAAGTTATCGTTGGCGGCGACTCGCATACCTGCACTTATGGAGCGTTTGCGGCGTTTAGCAGCGGGATAGGCTCGACCGATCTTGCTGCGGCTATCGCTACGGGTCAGCTCTGGTTTAAGGTTCCGGAAGTGATGAAGATCGTACTGAACGGTTCGCTCGCTAAGGGCGTCTACAGCAAGGATGTCATTATTGCGGTCATCACGAAGATCGGCGTTGACGGGGCACTCTATAAAGCTATGGAGTTTACCGGCGAAACCTTAAAAGATATGTCCATGGAAGCGAGGATGACTATCACTAACATGGTTATCGAAGCCGGCGGCAAGAACGGAACGATCGCGTTTGACGATGTGACAAAGGCTTATCTCGACGCTCATCTTAAAGATAGCAATGCCGACTATACAGTTTTCGAGTCCGATGCGGATGCTGTGTATGAATCAGTTGTTGAGATTGATTGTTCCAAGCTCGAGCCTATGGTTGCCAAACCGCATCTGCCCAGTAACGGTGCCCCGATAAGCGAATGTGCCGGATTAGAGATGGACCAGGCGTATATCGGAAGCTGCACGAACGGCCGCATTGAAGATATGCGTATCGCAGCGGCGATCATTAAGGGCAAACAGGTTGCTATACGCACTATCGTTGTCCCGGCTACGCCTGTGATCTGGAAGCAGATGATGGACGAAGGCCTCAGTGAGATGTTCTACGAAGCCGGCTGTGTGGTTAGCGCACCGACATGTGGAGCGTGCTTAGGCGGATTTATGGGTATACTTGCTGCGGGTGAAAGATGCGTAAGCACAACAAACAGAAACTTTGTAGGAAGAATGGGAAGCCCAAAAAGCGAAGTGTACCTGGCAAGCCCGGCAACAGCGGCGGCAAGCGCGATTGAAGGCAAGCTAACGGACCCAAGGAGTTATCTGTAACACAAATTTGAAAGAACTTAAAATGTCAATAGCACATGTATATAAGAGGGATCATATTAATACGGATGAGATAATTCCGGCGAGGTATTTGAATACTGACGATGTGGCGGAACTTGCGATGCATTGCATGGAAGATCTTGATACCGGGTTCATGGATAAATGCAACGCTGGCGATGTCATTGTTGCCGGTGACGACTTTGGCTGTGGTTCGAGCAGGGAGCACGCTGTGTGGGCTTTGCAGGGAGCCAAGATCGGAGCGGTTATCGCTCAGACATTCGCACGGATATTTTATCGCAACTGCATCAACTGCGGGTTCTATCCGGTCGAACTGGCGGATGCACCTAATAAGATCAGCGATGGCGATGATATAGAAATTGATTACAACGCAGGCGTAATAGATAATAAGACACAAGGAACAAAAATAGAGTTCAAGCCGCTGCCGGATTTCGCAATAGAGATCATAAATGACGGCGGACTATTAAAACATATTAGCAAAAAGTAAGTTTAGAAAGGGTAAAATTCGATGAAGTCGTACAAGATTGCGGTGATGCCTGGTGATGGAACCGGGCCGGAAGTAACTGTTGAGGCTGTTAAAGTAATGGATGCCGCAGCGACAAAATTTGGTTTCAAAGTTGACAAGACCGAGTTCGATTTTGGTGGCGAACGCTATATGAAGACCGGTGAGACGCTGCCTGATAGCGGTATAGAGGAACTTCGCAAGTTCGATTCTATACTGCTTGGCGCTATCGGCCATCCGGATGTTGCACCTGGTATCCTTGAAAAGGGCATCCTCCTGAAAGCTCGTTTTGAACTGGACCAATATATTAATCTTCGCCCTGTCAGGCTCTTTCCGGGTGTTGACTGCCCGCTGAAAGATAAGACCCCTGCGGATATCGATTACGTTGTCGTTCGTGAGAATACCGGCGACGCATACACCGGCACAGGTGGGTTTACGCTTAAGGGCACGCCCAATGAAGTTGCTGTCCAGTCGGCGGTTTATAACCGCTTTCAGGTTGACCGCTGTTTGAAGTATGCTTTTGAGTATACCAAAAAACACGGCAAGAAAGCTCGCGGCATCGGCGATGAGAACACGCTCGGGTTGGTTGGCAAGACTAACGTGCTTACATACATCTACGACCTGTGGGACAGGGCATTCCACGAGATGGGCGAAAAGGATTATCCCGATATTCGCCGGGACTACTATCACGTCGATGCTACATGTATGTGGATGGTTAAAAGTCCTGAGTGGTTCGATGTGCTCGTAACCGGTAATATGTTCGGCGATATCATCACGGACCTCGGCGCTATCACGCAGGGCGGCATGGGCATCGCAGCCGGCGGTAACATCAATCCGGAAGGCGTCAGTATGTTCGAACCTATCGGCGGAAGCGCTCCGAAATATACCGGTCAGGGCGTTATCAATCCATTAGCTGCGATCTGCGCGATGGCAATGATGCTGGAAACCCTTGGCGAGCAGGAAGCAGCCGACAAGATCGAATCTGTTGTTAAGGTCGTAACCGGCGAAAAGCTTAAATCATTAGCTGCCGGCAAGATGGGGTATTCGACCAGCGAAGTCGGAGATATGGTCGCTGAACTTGTGGCGAGCTAACACAAACATGGCGGACACTGCCTAAAATATGGGTGTTTTTTTTGAAAAGGAGAGATTACTATGGAATGTAAAAAAGAATCGAATTTAGAGGATTGCGGCTGCACATATACAAGTTGCGACAGAAGAGGTGTCTGCTGTGATTGCATAAAATATCATCTTGCGAGCAGGCAGTTGCCCGGCTGCTGTTTTCCACCCGAAGCAGAAAAGGGTTATGACCGCAGTTTTGAGATGTTCGCCAAGGCCTGGGGGTTGTAAAAAAAGGTGTGGATAAACTGTGAAATGGGTGTGATTAGTGTAAACTGTAATGTTAACAAAGGGGCATCGCAAGTGCTGTTAACAGAGGTCTCCACAGAGGAAGTTTCGTTTCCACAGAAGATTTAACAGGTTGTCCACACCGGCCAATGGTGGTTTTTCTTTGGTAACCCTTTGTTCTATAAGGGTTTAGTTTGTTTGGTTTCTTAAAACCTCACAAAACCACGGGGTATATGAATACTACTACTAATTTTAATTAATTATTACATATTATTACTCATAAGGGCGTAATGTTAGTAGAAAAAATATTGTTCCGGGAGGGTTAAAAAGCTTTGCCAAGCTGGAGGTTTTCGGGTACATTATGGGTTCGTAATTTAGAAGGGGGGGGATGGCGTTATAGTAAGGTTTTTAATAGCGGAAATTCGAGGTAGTTATGAAGATAAAATTTAATCGTATGGCACTACAGGAGGCCTTGGGTCTGGCTGTAAGTGTGGTTCCATCCAGGACACCGAAACCTATTTTGCAATGCCTCCGTATCACGACAGAGGACAGCGTGGTCAAGATATGCGCAACCGACCTCGAGGTCGGGTTAAGCTGTCTTGTTCGTCAGGTCGAGATCGAAAAGGAAGGTGACATAGTTGTCCCGGCTGATAAGTTCTCTTCGATCGTTCGCGAGAGCCTTGATGAGGTTATTGAGATCGAGGCGGCCGAGTCGACGATCCAGATCAAAGGTAGTGACAGTCATTTTACAATATACGGTCATGAAGCCAGCCAATACCCGGCCGTTCCTGGCTTTGGAGGTGACGCGGATTTTGAGATTGACCTTGGCAAACTTCAAGAGGGAGTTGAGTGTACGAATTTCGCAGCGGCCAAGGAGAGTACGCGGTATGCGCTAAACGGCATCCTGTGGGAGGTCAAGGGCAAGAAGCTGACACTTGTAGCCACCGATGGACGGCGGCTGGCCAAAGCCGTGATAACTCTTGCGGCTGGCGGCGAGGTTCCTAACGGCAGGATAATAGTTCCCTCGAAGACGATGTCGCTGCTTGACAAGATAGAAGCAGAAGCCGGGGCGAAAGTAGGTGTGCGGTTTGTGGACAACCAGATAGTTCTGGGCTGCGGCGATGTTGTGATAAGTTCCAATCTGGTGGAGGGGAACTTTCCGAAGTACGAGGACATCATCCCTAAGGATTACGATAACAAGGTCACATTGCCAACAGATGCGACGCTTAGTGCGGTTCGCCGGGCAGCTCTTTTGGCCAATGAGGACAGCAAGGGAATCAAACTTGCGTTAGAGAAAAAGAGTGTGGTTTTTTCAAGCAGATCCCCAGAAACCGGCGATGCCGAGATTGAGATGGCGATCGACTATGCGGGCGTTCCCATGGAGATCGGGTTTAATCCGCAATATCTCATTGACGTGCTGCGGGTTATCAAGGACAACGAACTTGTTCTTGAGTTGGGCGATCCGGACCGGCCAGGGATGATAAAGAGCGGCAGTAACTTGCTTTATATAGTGATGCCGGTCAATCTTTGATCTATCGGTGCTTTACAGTATGAATGACGAAGAAAAGCTTTTGCGCAGTGTCGGTGCCTGGCGAAAAAAGCCTGCCGGTCGCACCGAAAGTATCGGGGGGATAGCCAAGTCTTACTTAAGCGGCAAGAAACGTGAGTTTAAGAAAAACGCCACGGTAGTAGATGCCTGGCAAGATATTTTGCCGGAGGGTTTTTATGAGCACTGTTCTTTGGCATCAATTTCGGGTGGGGTAATGAGTTTATATGTGGATCCCGGCCCGTATATGCACGAGTTAAGGCTTATAAGCGGCGAGCTTTTGGGCCATATTCAGGAACGCTGTCCGCTGGCTGGGATAAGAAAGATATCGCTTATCGCCCGTAGGGGACAAGCGGAAGAAGAGGGCGCCGAATAGAGCGGCCAGTGGAAAGAAAACGTGAAAGAGACAAGGGCAAGATGGTAGACCATAAATACGACGCGAGTAACATAAAGATATTAGAGGGTCTTGAGGCGGTGCGCAAAAGGCCCGACATGTACATAGGCAACAGGCAGGAGGGGGGGCTGCACCACCTTGTTTATGAGGTGCTGGATAATTCGATCGATGAGGCTCTGGCGGGCAGATGCGATAAGATAACCGTTCATGTTCATGCCGACGGGAGCTGTTCGGTCGAGGATAATGGAATGGGCATTCCGGTTGGGATGCACGAAGAGGCCGGTAAGAGTGCCCTTGAGGTAGTGCTGACGACGCTGCACGCAGGAGGCAAATTCGACGACAAGGCTTACAAGGTGTCCGGCGGGCTTCACGGTGTGGGTGTTAGTGTGGTGAACGCTTTGAGCGAGTGGCTTGAAGCGGACGTGTATCGTGACGGCAAGCATTATCACTTTGAGTGTGCAAGAGGTGAGGCCCAGGGGGCTGTCGAGCAGGTAGGCGAGACAACTAAACAGGGGACAAAGATAACATTCCTTCCCGACCATGAGGTGTTTGGAGCGACTGAGTTCAAGCACGAAACGCTGATCAAGCGGATAAGGGAGCTGGCATATCTTAACGCCGGGGCGAATATAATCTTAATAGACGACCGAATAAACAAGAAAGAGTTGTTTCATTACGAAGACGGACTAAAGGCGTTTGTGACATATCTTAATGAGGGGAAGACAAGTGTTTCGAAAGTGCTGTCTTTTTCAAAAGAGGATCCCGAGGCTGGCCTTGGCTGTGAGATATCGCTGCAGTACAATGACAGTTACGCCGAAAATGTTTTGGCGTTTGCAAATAACATTCGCAACATCGACGGGGGCACACATCTTTCGGGGTTTAGAACTGCGCTTACGCGAACAATGAACGCTTATGCACGCGGAGCGAATATGCTTAAGGGCAGCACTAATCCTTCTGGCGACGATCTTCGTGAGGGGCTTACGGCGATAATATCGGTGAAGGTGGTTGATCCGCACTTTGAGGCACAAACAAAAGTGCGGCTATCAAACCCGGAGGTCGGAAGTTTCGTCGAGACAATGCTCAATGAGCAATTGGGTATCTATCTTGAAGAGAACCCGGCATACGCCAGGAAAATATTGACCAAGGCGATCCAGGCGGCGGCGGCTCGTGAGGCGGCGAGAAAGGCAAGGGAGCTTACGCGTCGCAAAGGCGCGTTAAGCGGTGCGAATCTGCCGGGCAAGCTGTGGGACTGCGCGAGCAAAGATACTGTTACGACGGAAATATTTATTGTTGAGGGCGATTCGGCGGGCGGCTCAGCCAAAGGTGGACGGGACAGGAAGATTCAGGCGATCCTGCCACTGAAAGGCAAGATACTTAACGTTGAAAAGGCAAGACTCGAGAGGATGCTGGGGCACGAGGAGATCCGAACGATCATAAGCGCTCTTGGTACCGGTATCGGGATCGACGACTTTAATATTAAGAAGTGTCGATATGGAAAGATCGTGCTGATGACCGATGCCGATGTTGACGGAGCGCATATACGAACGCTTCTTTTAACATTTTTTTTCCGGCAGATGCCGCAACTTTTCGAAACCGGCAAGATATATATTGCCCAGCCGCCTCTGTACGAAGTCAAGATCAAAGGTAAAAGGAAAAGCGAATATATTCTCAATGAGACACAGATGCTCAAGCTTCGGGAGGTCCGAGGGCTTGAAGGGACAAGTCTTTTTGTTCGCGATGGAGACGACTTCAGGGAGGTTGGCGGCGATGACCTTGCCGAACTTGTTAAGATGCTGAATGAGGCAGAGCGAATCAGGGATATGGTGGAAAGGCGCGGTATTGTATTTCGTATGTTTGTCGAAAATTATTATGACGGGCAGCGTTTGCCGAGCTACCATATCAGGGCCGGAGGCGAGAGTGAATTTTTCTATGACAAAGTCGGATTCAAAAAACGGAGCATCGAGATAGAGACGGTAGCCGAGAGTGGTGCCGACGCCGAAAGCGCAAAGGCGGCAGTTGAAGAGCTGCATGAGATCGTTCGGCTTAATAAGATTAACGACAGACTCAAGGAGGAGTACGATCTTGATATGCGAGATTTTCTACTGAAAGCGGAAAAGAGTGTTTCCGGGGAGTCGCTTCCGACAAAGTTCGAGGTGGCTTGCGGGGCGGATAAGTATGAAGTGGCTTCGCTTTGGGGTGTCAGCAATGCGGTTCGGCGGATTGGCAGCAAAGGTGTGGATATTAAGCGGTTTAAGGGTCTTGGAGAGATGAACTCCGATCAGTTGTGGGAGACGACGATGGACCCGTCAAAACGGACGCTGCTGCAGGTTTCGGTTGAGGATGCCGGGGAAGCCGACCGGCTGTTCAGTATTCTTATGGGCGATGACGTGGAGAAACGCAGGAATTTCATCAAAGATCACGCCCTCGAGGTCCAGAACCTTGATGTTTGATGGTGTCAAATAGAGAATATTTTAAAGTTTTAGCTTGCAAAAGTTTTATATTGGGTGCAAAATGCTGTTTCAAAGGTGGTAGTCATGGATTTTTTGGGGAACAGGAGAAAAAAATGGCACATTTAAGGAAGCCGGTGGTTTTGCTTGTAGTTTTAGTGATCGCTCTGAGCGGTTGTCAGCAGCAGGGCAAAGCCAAGACAGATGACATTTCCGTTGACGAGTTGGGCCGGGAAAAATCCGCACTTTTTACAAAGATAGACAGGAAATACGAAAACCCGAAGGCTCATTATGAGTTAGGTAAGTTGTATTACAATGACGGCCTATGGGATAAAGCCGAATGGGAGTTTAATATTGTGCTTGGGTTTGATCCGGCGCACAGGCGGGCGCAAGCCGCATTGGTCAAAACGTTTATCGCGGCGGACAAGCCAGAGCGTTCGCAGATGGCGGCGGAATTTTATATAAATCAAGCATCTACTTCAGCGTCGTCGTCACTTCTTTTGGGTAAGGCTTTTCAACGGGAACTTCTGGATGACTATGCGGTCGCTTGTTATCAGCAGGCGCTTGGTCTTGCGCCGAATTCGGCTGCGCTGCACAAGCAGATCGGTTATTATTACCTGAGCAAACGCGACCAGGTTCGGGCGGAGGAATACCTGCGGAGAAGTTTTCAACTCGATCCTTATCAGGCCGAAGTTGCCGGTGAACTTGGCCGGTTGGGAATTGTGGTGCAGATACCGCGGAAGGTGGAGAAGAATACAAAGAAACTTGATAAGCTGATCAACGATTCTAAGGAAGAATAAGAAAAACAGGTGGATCGCTATCAAACACGAGGCATAGAGTGTTGGGGCCGTGAAACTTGATAAGAGGAATTTGACCTCGTGGCAAATGGATGTGTCGCGGGGTTTTTTTGTAGGCAATGATAACAGGTAACAAGGCTGGTTGTTTGTATGCGGCTGTGGGAGAAAAATAATGAAGAATATTGGGGATGATTTTCAGGCGGGTACGAAATATCGGCGGGACGAGATGGAGGATGGCGGGCTTGACTGGTCGAGTAAGCCGGAGCTTTATAAGGTTTACAAAGGCGCCGACAGGATCGCATTGCCGAAGGCGGTGGAACTTGACCGGATGAGTCTCGATGAGGCGATACGCAGCCGCGAAAGTGTCAGGCGGTATGCGAATAAGGAGATGAGTCAAGAGCAGCTTTCGTATTTGCTTTGGGCTTCGACCGGGATATCGCGGGCAAAGGGCCGCCGCCAGTTCCGAACAGCGCCATCTGCGGGGGCGTTGTACCCTATTGAGACTTATCTGTGTGTTAATAATGTCGAGGGGATTGGCGAGGGACTCTATCATTATGCGATAGAGGATCATGGCCTTGAGGCGCTTAAGGACGGTCCGTTTTCTGTTGAATTGGCTAATGCGGCTCTTGGCCAGAAGATGTGCGTTGAGGCGGCTGTGGTGTTTGTGTGGACGGCGATCTTTCAGCGGATGAAATGGAAATATGGCCAGCGGGCATATAGGTATGTTTACCTTGACGCCGGGCATATCGCTGAGAACCTTGCGCTTGCGGCGGTGAGTCTGGGGCTGGGCAGTTGTCAGATCGGGGCGATATTCGACGATGAAGCCGACGCCGTGATCGATGTTGACGGGGCAGAGGAAAGTGTTATTTATATGACAACGGTGGGGTCGCCTTCGTAAGGCAACTCTAAGGGATCTAAGATGAATACAGCAACGATAGTTACGTTTGGTGTTTATTTTGTGGTGCTGCTGTGTATCGGTATTTACTTTTGGCGGCGGTCCGTAAGTATTGAAGATTACCTGTTAGGCGGTCGGGGGATGGGTGCGTGGGTTACGGCGCTTTCGGCACAGGCCAGTGATATGAGCGGGTGGTTATTGATGGGGCTGCCGGGTGCGGTTTACCTCTACGGTATGGGGCAGGTGTGGATCGCGGTCGGGCTATTCATCGGTACGGTACTTAACTGGGTGCTGGTGTCGGGTCGGCTCAGGGTTTATACGGAAAAGACGGAGTCGATCACGTTGCCGTGTTTTTTCGAAGAACGTTTCCGCGACCCGACAGGGCTGCTGCGGACGGTATCGGCCATCATTATCTTAGTGTTCTTTACGATATACGCTTCGTCGGGACTTGTGGCGGCGGGCAAGCTTTTTGAGTCGGTGTTCGGGATAGGGTATGTCACGGCGGTGCTGGTTGGAGGCGTAGTGATAATCGCGTATACATTTCTGGGCGGGTTTATGGCGGTGTGCTGGACGGATCTGTTTCAGGGGCTGCTGATGGTGGTAGCGATAGTGATCGTGCCGGTTATGGGGTATCGTTTTGTCGGAGGGATAGATGCCGTGCGTCAGCAGATGGCGGCAAAGGGCGTGTCGATGAGTTTGCTTGGCGAAGGCAGGTGGCATGGCTGGTTGGCAGTGATGTCTATGTTGGCTTGGGGGCTGGGTTATTTCGGACAGCCGCATATCCTGGCGAGATTTATGAGTGTAAAGAGCAGACAGAAGTTGCGGGAGTCCGTGGGGATCGCGATTGTGTGGGTGTTTATTTCGCTGATCGGAGCGATGTGCGTGGGTTTTATCGCAGTGGCGATGTTTGACGATCTGGCAGACGGAGAGCAGGAGAAGGTTTTCATATACATGATAGACGAGTTGTTTAATCCGTGGGTTGGCGGGGTGCTGCTTGCGGCTATTCTGTCGGCGATCATGTCGACGATCGATTCGCAGCTTCTGGTTTCGTCGTCTGCACTTACGGAGGATTTTTATCAGAAGGTGATCAAGCGTAATGCCGGCGACAAGGAAGTGGTGATGGTCGGGCGGCTTTGTGTCGTGGCGATATCGGTGGTGGCACTGGCGCTTGCTCTTAAACCGAATGATACGATATTGGGTATAGTGGCGTATGCGTGGGGCGGATTCGGGGCGGCGTTCGGGCCTTTGGTTTTGTTTGCGTTGTTTTCGCGTTCGACGAGCTGGCAAAGTGCCCTTGCGGGTATGGTTGTCGGGACGGTTGTGCTGGTAGTGTGGAAGGCGGTCGGGCTTGGGGAGCACCTTTATGAGATCGTGCCGGGATTCGCTGCCAATTGCCTGGTGATATGGGTTGTAAATATTTTCGTCGGACAGGATGACGAGGCAGTGCTCGCCCGGTTCGACCAGGTTGCAGGAGATAAGCGATGGGACAAAGAGTAACGATAACGGCTGGGGCGGTCGTAGTGGAAGCGGAGCTTTTCGACACGATAACCGCCGAAAAGATAACAGCGGCACTGCCGATAGAAGGCAGCGTAAACCGATGGGGCGGAGAGATATATTTTACGGTTCCGGTCGATGCAGATGCCGAAAGCGATGGCCGCGATGTACTCTGTGCCGGTGAGTTGGGTTACTGGCCGCCGGGCAAGGCGTTCTGTGTATTCTTCGGGCCAACACCCGCTTCGAGCGGTGACGAGATACGGGCAGCGTCGAATGTCAATGTTTTCGGCAAAGTTACCGGGGATATTTCTTTGCTGTGGGATATTGACGACGGGGCAAAGGTGATCGTTGAAGCGAAAGCGGGATAGTTATTGCAGTTGACACAGTATCTGTTTCAGTTTTTCGGGTTTTTTTTGGGGGGAGGTGTTTTTTTAAGGCTTTTGGCAAATGTCAGTGGTTTAAGAAGTATTTCTTTTTCGTCTGTTTTTAGCATTTTGGTAAATATGACAATGACAAGGAAGCACACAGAATAAACTGAGCCCTGGATAAGCAATCTTGCAAGAATTGACATTGAAGATAAAGGCAAAAACCAAGTCAAAAGCCCACAAATCATACTAACCAGAAGTATTTGTCCCAATTCTTTCCACCGCATGACATTACTGAGGGCGACAGAAGTAATACGGATGGTTTTACGAAGGAGATATAGCCAGGCGCACCATGTAGCAATCACCGTTCCTACCGCCGGCCCTGTAAAACCTACCAAAGTTTTTTTGCCGATAACGACAAGAGAAATGCTTACTGCCGCATTTACAACAAGAGCGATCACTGCTGCATAAGCGATAGGTTTGGTTTTGCCGGTAGCACGAAACAAAGTTGCATACGCGACTATCTTAAGCGGAAGTACGCACAAATATATTATAAAAGGCCACCCGGCCAAAACGTAATCTTTACCATACAAAAGTGTCATAAAATCAAAGCCTACGACAAGAAAAAAGGCAAAACAAGGAAAGATCACAAGGCTGCATTTTCGTGCGGCTTCCTGCCAGATTTTAAGTGCATCTATAGCGTTTGAGTTTTCGAACATCCTGACGAGATCAGGCATCATGGCGTAACTTAAACTTGAGGTCATCAAAACAACAACTGGCAATTGCATGGCGCCGCAGGAATATACAGCATAGGTTTCTGTGTCAAAAAAAACGGAGATAAGAAATTTGTCTAATTGCACATTGATCGCCACAACTATCATCCCGGCCAGCAGCGGCCATGTGTAATGAAACTGTTCCATGGCAAGGTTTCTGTCAATGCCCCATTTTCCAACAGGACAAAACCGGGCCATATCCATACAACCTGTCATAGCCACTACTCCCGCGGTACCGACGATAGCCCACATGACCTCTGTTAAACCGTACCCGAGGGCAAAAGTGATTATCACCGCGGAAATCCGTCCAGCCGACAGGGCGATGGTATAGATTCCAGCTCGTACGGGCCTGTCGATGCTTATCATAAAGGCGGGAACCAGTATTACAATTCTTTCGACAAAGGGATATAATGCAAATATCCTTATTAAAGGAACCAAGCCGGGATTGCTAAATCTCTTTGCAATAATCTGTGCGCCTGAGAACATTATAACAGCTATCACCAGAGCCAGTGCAAATGTTATAAGCAATGTTTGGGCGATAAGTGTCCTCCTGCGTTCGATATCAAGTTTGGGCACAAAGTAAAAAAGACTGGTGTTAAGCTGCAATGAAAGAGCGGTGGCCAGAAATGTATAGACAAGAGAAACTTGCCTGTACATCCCAAACATCTCCTTGCTTATCATGCGCACAAGTATGATGCCCAGAACTATAGTTGTTAACTGGGTAAGCCCCTTGCTAAACATAATAATAAGACCACGAGTGCGAATTCGCATCATAAAATACCATCATAGAGTTCAAATAAGCGTTCTGTCTGCAATAGTTCACCTTTGGCGATTAAACAGATTTTTAAATTTTGTTGTTACTTTAAGACCGAACCTCCAACAACGTGTGAGAGTGTGCCATATGGAGACTGTACTCAAGGGCATTGTCCTTAGCAACTTGTTTCCTTTTTGAGTGTTCGAAAACAATGTAAGCCACAGTGAAAATTTGACCCAAAAGGGGCATTTGCCATCAAGGGCAATATTCGGTATTTCTCCAAACCAGGGAAGTTTAAATCCGGAATGATTAATTCTCCTTAAGAAATATGTATTGTGTTTGAATTTTAAGTTTACATGCTGATTTCTTATAATTATGTCGCTTTCAGCAGGGTCAAGCGAAATATAGCCTTTTTCATAGGCACTGTGTAGAAGCTTTGTTGCCGAATCATTACGCGAAAGTACGGCCGTAGGTATACGGAACCCTTTTGCTAAACCGTAAGGATCTCCAACGGATATATCACTGAGCATATTAAGCTTATCAATACAAAGCCTGCAATGAACAGGAGTGAAAAAGGCTCGTGCGTAAATTCGCCGTTCCCTGTTAACATTTATTTTGCGGCAATCTTTTGTTGTAATGCGAGAATGCCCTGGCCACCCCTTCCATTCGTTATGTCGATAATCAAAAGTTTCCACTTCATCTGGTGTAACATTTGCATTGCGAAGGATGAAATCAGTTGCACGGTAATCGAGGATTCGGTCACAAAACAGTCCTATTTTTAGAACAACCTTTTTGTGGAGTTGAGGGAAATGTTCCATAGCAAGCGTCAGGCCTTGCATGTGACACGACAGTCCAACAAAGACAACAGGACCATTAAAATCGAGCAGTTTGGCGATCAAACTATTGACAGACACTGGGCAATATTTACTCCTTGCGATCGAGACGGCCTGGTCCGGTGAAGTTATAAGTTTAGCCACCGGTCGTAAGGGTTGTTCCGGGTCATCTTGAACGCACACAGCGGCCTTTGCTATGTTTTCTTTCAGGGCAAATGCTACAAGCGAACGAACGAATCCTCCCGTCTGGCCTTCATCGGCAAAGTCAGAGGCCTTTGCGGATGCAAGAAAAGCGGAACAAACAGGGCCAACAGGAAATTTCGATATGGCCTGTGTCATCAAAGTAGAAGCATTGATCTGCGGACAAACTTTGTCACAAAGCCCGCAGTCTTTACAGCGATCGAGGTCTACCTGAGGGACCAAAAGTCCGTAGTCGGTTTCTATCATCTTTAAGGCATTGGCAGAACAAACACCATCACATGTCCCGCAACCAGTACAAAGATGATTGGCAACTACTTCATCGATTGGCCTGTTCATGCTTTGTCCTTTATTTGCCTTATAATTTCAATCATCTTATCCAGAGCAAAAGCCGATTTATCTTCAATGGAAGGAACGTTTTTTTCCAATATCTCATGAATGCTATCGCGGTGTTCCCATCCATTTGTAGTGATCTTTACCATGTCACCGGCAGAACCACGGACAGGGTCAATAGCCCACTTTTCAAGACCGGCACATTGCATAAGTCCGTCGTATTTATGCGACCAACCAATTACTGTTACCGGAGTTCGTGTTGATAATGCAGCGACCAGACTATGGTAGCGACTTGCAATGACAAACGAACTTAAACTGATAATGGCTTTAACTTCTTCGGCAGACGCATCACTTGGTAAGACAAACAACCGGTTCTTTTTGTCACTTACTAAATCAAAAAGCATGTTACACAACTCAAGATCGCTGTCTCCCCAAAAACTAGCTTCGTGAGGAACAAGAACGATGTTACAGGAAGTGTTTTCCGTAAAATATTCTATAATATCCAAGAGGGCTCGAGAATATATATTCTCAAGCACTTTTCCTTCGAGACGTTCATAAATACGTACATTTGGTGTAATTACAATAAAAGGCGTTGAAAAGTTGTTCAGGCCGATTTTTTCTAAAAGTTTCTTGCCGGGTTCGGTAGATTTTAAATGGAATTGAAAAGCAATATCTGGAGCTAAAAACAACTTATGAGGTTCAAAGCAATTACAATTATGTAAATGGTTGTAACTTTCTTGCTCTCTGGCAAAAACTATTTCAGCGGCTTTGGTTATTGATCGGGTAAATATTCTTACCCGGATATTCTCAAAAGGACCCCATGATTGAGGCATAAACAAATAACGATTTCGTGCATACAGTGCCCGACGATAGGTAAGCCATCTTCTAAATGAACGTCGAGCTCCAATTTGGTCACCAGAGACAAATCCAGCTATGTCTACCACAATATCCGTTGCCCGAAAAACATTAATAATGCCATTTTCGCAAACAGTGTCTGAAGTAATTTTCTTTCTGGGGGTAATGTGCATTAACTCTAAAATAAAATTAACTATCATGTCAGCAAGTCTGGGATGAGAGCATTTAATGGGAAGAATATTATTGGCTTTCAAAAGCCTTTCTTCTTTATCATCCAAAGGTGTGACGCAACAAACAATATCAGGAAAGGCTTTCTTGAGGGCATCACGCATAGTTAGCATCATAGCTTCGGCCCCCTTCCCAATGAAGTTGCCGCCGAGAATCATTACATGAAATTGATCGCGTTTCATTCTTGTAGAATCCTGACTTTAAATAATTCAAGTAAAACCTGACTTTGAGGTATATCCACCAGATTATTCAACAACATAGTTTCTGGTATATTTCCAGTAGTGCTTGAACGGTTTTTTTCCAGTTATATTTTTCTTTTACGGCTTTTTGGCCGTTTTCGCCAAGTTTTTTTCGTACATCTTCGTTTGCAAGCTTTACGATAATTTCGGCCAGCGATCCCGGGTCACGTTCCTTGAAAATAAGACCGCATTGCGTATCGTCAATGATCCGGGCTAATGGTTTAACGTTGCTAACTACAACAGGTTTGCCAAGCATCATAAACTGAAATATCTTATTGGGCATTGTTGTTTCGACGTGTGGAGTGGAAATATGCGGAATAAGTCCTATCTTACATAAGTTAATGTATGTTGGCATCTTTTCAAACGGCTGGTATCCACGAAATATTACATTGTCTCCGAGTCCCATATCGGTGACAAGATCTTCAAGTTGCTTCCTGCAATAACCAAATCCTACGAGTAACAGTTTAGCTTCCGGTATTTTCTCTAATATCATTGGCATAGCTTGTATTGCCGTGTCCAGCCCCCTATGTGCGCTGAATCCACCAAAATATAATATAATAAAATCATCCCGGTATTGTTCTACCAGTGACTGGTCGATCTCAAAGCCGGTAAAGGAGGCGATATCTTCCGTGTTGGTCACTTCGAGGATGTTTTCTCGGGGCACACCTAAACTCTCGATGCGGTCTATATGTTCTCTTGCGACAACAATGACTTTTTGCGCCAAACGGCATGCAATTTTTTCCTCGATACGAAATAGCCCCAGCAAGAGCACGTATAAAGGCCTTAAAAGTAATTTTCCTTGAGCATCTATTCCTGTTTTTCGCATCACAACGTAATTTTCATGCATATCAAAAATAACAGGGATCTTAAGATACTTACCAGCTAAAGTTGTAGCAAAGGCGTAAGGGAGATCATGAACGTGCAGAGCGTCTATTTTGTGTTTGCGGCAAGTATTCAGAATGTGAAAAAAGACAAAATGTCGGTAAAGGAAATTGTCAAGAAAATCTGCTAATAACTTAATAGACTTAAAAGGCTGTCTTATGCGAATGACATTAACGCCATTGACTATTTCAAAAGCGGGTTGGTTTGAAAAGCGTTTGGCAATCAGAAATAATTCATGGCCGTCACGAATCAGATCTCTGGCCTCTCTTTCAACAC
>SDBV01002145.1_pt1 | contig 29557 bp, 23 predicted proteins | sample 2277081 | NCBI WGS metagenome assembly SDBV01 (sample SAMN10402039, study PRJNA504765) | marine sediment metagenome | isolation source: marine sediment core GS10_PC15, 223 cmbsf | place: Arctic Ocean: Southern Knipovich Ridge | collected 2010
TCCAATCCACGTTTGGATAATTCATCGATCAATGCGTAGCCGTATTTGGCTTCCTTCAGTTGGCTCAGCGTAGCCAGAACGAGGACCCCCCGTCGCAGTTCCTGGTTAAGTTTTTCGTGCATACCTGAATTATTTATATCGGTCATCATGTTGCGCATTATACTATGTGTCTCATAGTATTGTCAAGTCCTTAATATTATATTCTACAAATGCTTTCCCCGTCTTCATAAGCACTATATTTGATCCCGAAGATAACACCCACAATGCAGCAAGAAAATGATGATCTTATTTCGTGCAATATTTGAGATACTAAAAAATTGTTAGCGATAAGTTTTTCTCCCGTTGAGATGAAAAAGGAATCTGAACATCATGTGGGGTCAAGACAAATCTACATCCAGAAATAAACAATGGTGGCAGAGAAATGCGGCTTCACCCGCCCCTGGCTCGATCTCACCAAAAAAGACATTTTGCGCTATCGTTCGGGCGCGTTGAACAACCATGAGCAGCTGCAGAATATGTTTCCAGCGAAATTTCTCTGTGACGTTGACGGGGTGGATGTTTTATGCCTGGCCTCCGGATTATGAAAGCGCAGCAAGAGCTGCATACCTGAAGGCACAACTGCCGATTATGAGCACAAACTTGATGCTGCAAAACTTTACTGGCACTTTCGCTGGCCAGGAGATCGCCCTGAATGGACGACCAAAGAGAAGGATCTTTGGCGTTTTGAAGAAATCCACCTACTAGGTGAGCGATTGGGTTTGATTTAGATTTAATCCCCATCACATCGATAGATGGGAAATTAGTTTATCTGATAAACGCTGTTTCCCCTGGAGATCGTTGCATAACCAAGATTAAAGATGAGAACTTGAATTCGGGATTCAGGCTTGTCTAATCCTGGATACAAAATATTTCAGACAGGGCGCTGACTTAAGTGTAAACGGTTGAATTACCCATCCTCAACCGGACCTTCTCTTATCGTCCTATCTAAGTTGCTCCCACCGAATAGGATTTAGTTTTGAATTACCCTCAATTCGTGAACAATGGGAGGGTTATCAGGAGACTGGTTTTCGACTAATCTCGTCGATCATCCGCCGTACGATCTCGTAATCCGCTGGCAGCTCAAGCGGTGGATTGGGGTACTGTTCCAGCACTGATTCCAGCTGCTGGTTGTGGTAATCAACCTTGAAGCGCGAGAACTTCAATCCATGAGCAGTGGAGATCACTATTACCCGCTGGTCGCGATGGATCACGCCTTTATCGAGCAGCTTAATTAAAACCGCCAGGGCGACCCCTGTATGTGGGCAGGCATACAAGCCTGTCCGGTCGGCGCGCACCGCCGCGTTTGCCAACTCGTCCTCACTGACCTGCTCCACCACCCCATCGAAAAACTGCAGTGTTTTCACAGCTCGTTCGTAGCTGACCGGATTACCGATCTGAATGGCACTGGCCAGGGTTGGCTGTGCGGCTACCGGCTTGAACTCTTGAAAGCCGCTTAGATAACTCAAATAAAATGGGTTTGCATTTTGAGCCTGTGCGCAGGCGATGCGGGGCAGCCGGTCGATCAAGCCTAAATCTTTCATCAGCGCAAAGCCTTTACCCAGCGCGCTGACATTGCCCAGGTTGCCAGTGGGGATCACGATCCAATCAGGCACCTGCCAATCGAACTGCCTCACCAGCTCGATGGCGACCGTCTTCTGCCCTTCAATCCGCAGCGAGTTCATCGAGTTGGCCAGATAAATTGTCGGATCCTCTGATAAACGTTGAACGATCTGCATGCAGCCGTCGAAATCGGTATCCAGTGACAGCACTATCGCCCCGTTTGCAATGGGCTGGATCAACTGCTCGATCGATACTTTGCCGCGCGGCAGCAAGACAATGGCCAGGATACCTGCTGCGGCAGCGTATGCCGCCAATGCCGCGGAGGTATCCCCAGTTGAAGCACAGGTGACAGCTTTTATGGGTACACCGTCGGCGATCATTTGATTAACCACGGATACCAACACCGTCATCCCCAGATCCTTAAACGACCCGGTGTGGCTGTTGCCGCACAGCTTGACCCATAAATCCGCCAGGCCAAGCTGCTCTCCTAACTTTCTGGCCCAGAAGGAATTGGTGTGTCCTTCATACATCGAGACGATATTTTCGTCAGCCACCTGTGGGCAAACCCACTCCTTCAACCCCCACACACCGCTCCCATAGGGCCACTCATTCGTCTGGGTGCGGGCAGTGAAGAGCTGCTTCCACTCAACCGCACTGCGATCCTTCAATGCATCAATGTCATGTTGTACATCCAACAATCCCCCACAATCCTCACAGCGGTAAACCACATCGTATATCGAGTACCTGCGACCACAACCCCGGAGGCATTCATACCAGCTTTGATAGGTCATATCTCACGCTCCTACAATGTCCGTTTCAATCCGATGGATGGGTTGGTACCCTTGTGATATCAATTCAGGGGAGGGGACGGAGGCCTCGTCCGGCTTATCTGATAATCCAAAAAGTAGGGCTCCCTGCGCTCGCCAGGTAAGTGCTGCCTGGCGGACCTCCTGAGTGATCGTGATCACCTGTGATAACAGCTCTTCCACTGATATCCCGGCCTCCAAATTTCCCATGTGGGCAGATGTGGCCAGGTATTCTTTGAAACGGAATTCTTTAAACGGTGTCGGATCACCCTGACTCACCCGGGTGAATACATCCTGGTGGACCTTTCTCAGATTGGACGGCAGCCGATCAGCGTTCTGGTCAACGTAGCCCAAGAACTGGTCAAAAGCAGCCAGCTTACCGGATTTCACCTCAACCACCAGCTTATCCAGATCAATGAGATCACCCCCCAGGATCAAGCAGATGTAGACCAGGTAATCCTGATTATCGGCAGTAAATGAGTGAAATTCAGGTTGATTGAGACGCTGATAGGCTGTTTCAAAACTCAAGGGATCGAACTCATCCCCCAGGAGAACACTCACCGTTTGGGAAGCTGCTTCGATACGAACCTGGTCGATTACCCGGTCGTTCCGCCCCCGGGCACCCAGGGTAGTTTTATCCAGATCGAGCAGGATCGCAGTATGCTCATCGATATGGAAATCCTGCTTCTGGCAGAACCCATTGAAATCATCCAGCGCAGACCAGCGGTTCGAAAGAAATATGGTACCCCCAAGCCCCTTATCGATTTCGAAATGATAAGGCTCTTTTTTCTCGGCACCGATAAAAGCCACTCCAGACCAGTTCCCAGCCAGGCAAATGTTTCTAAAGGCGGTGCCATCGTTCAAGCGTGTGTCGCCCACAAATACCACCCGTTCGATCTGGAGGTTGGAATCCCCTAAATGACGAGCTCGCTGCAGCAGATAGGCAATCACGCGGGCGTATTCAGGGGTAGTCTTGCGTGGTATGCCGCTTGAGGATAAGCCGATCGACTCCCAGATATCAGCCAGGGATGACAAACGTGGGTCAACGGGGATCAAATTGCGATAGACAATCAAATCTCCTAAAAATTCGCTAACAGTCGATCGGCCATATTTCTTAATGGTGATTACCTCGGTAATCTCCCAAAGTCCCAAAACGATTATAGATATCCTTTGGCAACTAACAATTCAGCATTCAAGATTGAACCGCTGGCAGCTCCCCGCAAGGTATTATGGACCACGCTGATCAGCCGCAAATCCAGGAGTGGACAAGGGCGGATACTGCCAACTGTTACAGACATCCCGCTGGAGGCATTCCGATCCCGGCGTGGTTGGGGACGATCTGGCTCAGTCCGTACCAGTATGGGGAACTCGGGGGCGCTGGGAAGGTCGCAGGTCCCCCCAGAGCCGCGAAAACTTGCCAAGACATCGATCGCTTCAGCTGGTGAAGGGCGGCGGTCGAACTTTACCGCCATGTTAACCGTATGCCCATCAAAAACCGGAGCGCGGTTGGTCTGTACGCTGAGCCCAATCTCGGCCGATTGGCGTTCCCCATCCACCATCTTGCCCAGCAACAATTTCGTCTCCTGCTGGATTTTTTCAGCTTCCCCAGGGATATTGGGGATAATGTTGTCGATGATATCCAGGTATGGCACACCAGGATATCCAGCCCCGGAGACGGCTTGCAGCGTAGTGACAAATACTTGACGAACCCCGAAAGCTTGGTCAAGTGCTTTGAGGGGCATGACCAGGCCTGTGGCGGTGCAATTCGGGCTGGTGACGATCAACCCCTGCCAACCCCGGTGAGCACGCTGGCGCTCCAGCAGCGATAGGTGTTCGCCATTGACCTCCGGGATAATGAGGGGCACATCTGGTTCCTGCCGGAAGGCCGATGCGTTGGAGCAGACAATGTATCCGGCTTCGGCAAAGGCTGACTCGAGAGGTCGGGCAACCCGAGATGGCAGTGCGGAGAAAACAATCCGGGCTGGCAACGTTGGATCGCTATCTCTGACAGTCATCTCGCCAAGCCTCTCGGGAATGTCCTCATCTAGCACCCAACGGCAGACCTGGCGGTATTTGCCACCGGAAGTGCGTTCCGATCCAGTCAGTGCGGCGATCTCGAACCAGGGGTGGTCGGCAAGCAGCTGGACAAAACGTTGTCCCACTGCGCCGGTAGCACCTAGAACAGCAATCGGGATTTTATCCATTGAGAATTACCTCCTGGTGAATCTGCCGCATGGCATGATCGGCATCCTGCGCGGCGACAACAATAGAAATACTATACTCAGAGGAACCTTGAGCAATGGCGATGACATTGATATCTGCTTTGCCTAAAGCACTGAAAATGCGTCCTGCTATGCCCGGAGTATGTCTCAATCCTGCCATAACAGCCGTGACGATCACGATTTCAGGCTGCTCCCAGACCCGGTCAATATCCCTGCGAGCCAGCTCTAATTCCATCTCAGCCTCGACAGATTGGATCACTACGTCAGCTGCTCCTGTAGGGATGACGAAACAAATCGACTGCTCTGAGGAGGCCTGGGAGATCATCAAAACACTCGCCCCCTGCCGGGCGACCGCAGCAAAGGTGCGGGCTGCGATACCCGGGACGCCCATCATGCCGCGCCCTTCAACGGTGACCATGCTCAGATTCCTGATTGTTGAGATAGCGGTCACCTTGTCTTTGACTGTGCGAGGTGAACGAACAATTCTGGTGCCAGGGAAAGAAGGGTTGAAGGTGTTTTTAACCCAGAGGGGAATATCGCGCTCGATGATCGGGCGCAGAGTTTTGGGATGCAGGACCTTAGCCCCAAAATAAGCCAATTCACTGACTTCATTGAAGGATAATTCGGTGATCACGCGGGCCTCAGGTACAACGCGCGGGTCGGCCGTCATGACACCATCGACATCCGTCCAGGTCCATACTTCAGAGGCGTCGAGGCAGTCGCCCAAGATAGAGGCGGTGTAGTCGCTGCCTCCTCGCCCCAAAGTGGTGGTGATGCCGGTCTTGGTCGCGCTGATGAAACCGGTAACGACCGGCACAACTTTCTCTTGCAGTAGGGGATCGAGTCGTGCCCTGATTTTAATCCGGGTGGCATCTTTCATTGGTATGGCATTCTGGAAGGTGGTATCAGTGACAATTAATTCCGTGGCATCGATAGCCTGTACATTAAGCCCATCCTCTCTGAGTGCGGCAGCCACCACCCGTGCGTTCATGCGTTCACCCAGCGAAGTGATCGTATCCATACCCCGGAGAGTCACTTCACCCAGAACATGAATACTGTGGCAGTAGGCACTAAGTTCTCCTATATATTCATCGATCAGGTCTGATAATTCTGCACGTTCACCATCATCAGAAAGTAATTCATCGATCACAACCTGATGGCGAGCTTGCAGCTCCCCGATCAATGATTGGTACGATGATTCATCTCCGTTGGCAGCCGTCTCAGCGCTCTGGATCAGCATATCAGTGACACCGCGCATCGCAGATACGACCACCACCAATCGATCCCACTTTTGGCTGGATAAGTTCACGATCTCAACAGCCTGGCTGATTGCTTCAGGACTGCCTACGGATGTACCACCGAATTTCATGACCAGGGTAGCCATGATGGTATCCTCCAAAGTTATTGGGATCTGGTCAGGGAGCCTTATATAGCCAACCGCTGCCTATCAGTTAGATAATTTACTGATGATGGCAGGATTTTGTTCAATAAAGCGCCTGAATGAATGCCGAGTTTGTAGACAATTCCATTGATTATAACCGCTTGATCAATAGGTGGTATTCCTTAATTTATTTATTCACCAGGAATCTAATTGCTGGAAATATCCGCTGAGATGATGGTGGTGGTGGCATGCTATAATTTAAGGCTACAATCTGAGGAATTTTTGGAAACACTGGATTTCTAAGCTGAGTTAATCCCAAAAATATTCTTAATTCAAGGATTATGAACGCACAAACTTCCAGCCTCAAAGAGCTCTCTCGCCTGGCTTTTTCGGAACCTTTCACCTGGCTTTCGCCAGAGCCGGGGAGAGATTATCTGATTAATTGGATCTCCGTATCATTAAATGAAGCCTGTGCCGGAGATGTGATGCTGCTCCCAGCTGATCAAGCCAGTTCTAAGATACTAAGTCAAGCACAAAAGAAGGAAGTTTCAGCCGTACTCATGCTTGGCGAAAAGCCATCAACACATATTGTCCTTCCGGCAAACCTGCCTGTTGCATCAGTCTCCGGGGAGCATGACCTCAAACAAACCCAGCGTCTGCTGCTGACGATATTGATCAACCAACGTGCCGCTTTGCACGAACGTGGGGGGAGGATTCATGCCCAGCTTTCTCAACTTGAAGCTGAGGGACAAGGCTTAGAAGGCCTGGTAAAAGTCATGGCTGATATCTCTGGAAAAAGTGTCCTGGTCCAAGATAAGCGTGGGCGGATTCTGGTGGAGTGTGCCTCTTCAGCGCTGGCAACCATCTGGGATGACATCGTCAGGCAGCTGAGACCATTGAAATCCCTGCCTGAACCACTACTGGATCGCAAACGGGCTGGAAGCCAACCTACGATCATCACACAAGAAATTCCTGGAGGATTGGCGCGCCTGGTGATGCCGATCACGGTGGGTGAAGTCGCTCGCGGATACCTATCGTTGATCGGTGTGGCAGGTGAGCTGGATGTGCTCGATCACCTGGTGGCGGAACAAGGAGTGCGGGTGTGTGCTGTAGAAATGTCTCGTGTTAAAGCTATCCGGGAGGCGGAGAAACGGCTCAAAGGAGACCTGCTGACCGTCTTACTCCAAGAAAATCTGTCTCCACGGGATTCCCAACTGTGGGCACAGGCTGTTGGTTTGGATCTAAGCCAAGAGCATGTCGGTCTGCGTTTCGCCTGGGACAATCCATCACCCCCATCCCGGCGACGACTTGAGACAATCGTCAATGGAGAGATCAGCCGCCTGGAGCTGAAAGCTATTGTTAGCCCAATGGGAGTTGAAATCGTATGTTTTTGTGAAGTAGCTCCGGGGACATCAAGACCAGACCTGGCTCTCGAATTTGGACAGGCGGTTATCGATCAAGGGTACCGGGAGTATCAGGAGACGCCAATCCGCTGTGGAGTCGGAAACCCAGCCGCTGATTTGCCTTCCTGGCGAGATTCCTTCAGCCAAGCCGGACAAGCCCTCGAAATGGCGCACCGCTTCCATGAGCGTAAATTTCTTTATTTTCCTGATCTTTCTGTTTACCGGCTGCTGTTCCAGTTCGAACACAACCCGGAGCTGAGCGCCTTTCAGGAGGAAATCCTAGGACCATTGCTGGCATATGAGGGTGGACTGGAACTTCTGCAGACCCTGGAAGTCTACTTCAAGCATAACGGGAGCCTGACCCAGGCAGCTGAAGCACTGTTCATCCATCGCAACACGCTAAGTTACCGCCTGGAGCGAATCGCTGAGATCGCAGGATTAAATCTGAACAAACCTGAGTCACGGCTGGCTGTGGAGCTGGCTTTACACATATATCGTATACGAGGTGGTTCTCGCGTAACTCCCCGGTGAGCTGATCCGAAGACCCCCCTCGATCCCAATATTTCGTGCTGAAACTATCTTGGGATTGGGTGAATCCACCTTACAGTTTATTAATCCTCTGCCTTAATTTGGGGTTCAGGCACCCAAAATTGACCCCTGCTCAATCAAAAACCATGAATTTCCACCTATTGGAAAGTGGATTAGCCATTTTGTTAATAACCACAAAAAAAAGCACCTTTTTTTGTATATTTTTCCAATAGACAGGAATAAAAAAAGTGTGTAAACTACGCTGAATTAGCAAGGAAAATTATTAATCATGCCATTTAGCGCGTTCGCCCTTATTCTGGTTGCGATACTTTTGGTTCTCATTATTGGGATTGAGAACCCACTCCCCCCTTGGGCAGCCAGAGCCTTCATCAGAGTGTAGGCCGAGCACACAAGTTTCCCCCCTAGCGTCATCCGGGACTGCCCAAAACAGGCAGTCTTTTATTTTTTTAGGTGATAAATATGCGATCAGACCAAATAAAAAAGGGATATGAGCGAGCCCCACACCGGGCGCTGCTAAAAGCAACCGGGCTGACGGATGAGGATTTTTCCAAACCCTTCATCGCCATCGTCAATTCATATGTGGATATCGTCCCTGGTCATATGCACCTGCAAGAATTCGGGCAGGGAGTTAAGCAAACTGTGCGAGATGCTGGTGGAGTGCCATTTGAGTTCAACACAATTGGAGTGGACGATGGTATCGCCATGGGGCATGGGGGGATGAAATTCAGCCTACCCTCGAGAGAATTGATCGCTGACAGTGTTGAGACCATGATCCAAGCTCACCAGTTCGATGGGATGGTTTGTATTCCCAACTGTGACAAAATCGTGCCGGGTATGATCATGGCCGCTCTGCGAGTTGATATCCCTGCCATATTTATCTCCGGGGGTCCAATGGCCGCGGGAAAGACTCCCGACGGTGAGGTGATTGATCTGATCTCGGTTTTTGAGGGCGTTGGAGCATATAAAGCCGGAGCGATCGACGGTGAACGCCTGAAGATCTTAGAGGATTTCGCCTGCCCATCCTGTGGTTCATGTTCCGGTCTCTTCACAGCCAACTCGATGAACTGCCTGCTGGAAGTCTTGGGTCTGGCGCTGCCTTACAACGGCACAGCTCTAGCCCTGAGCCAGGAGAGAGAATCTCTGGCCGCTCAAGCGGCGAAACAGATCATGACATTGGTTGAAAACGACCTGACTCCTCGCCAGATTGTCAACGAGCAGGCGATTGATGACGCCTTTGCTCTGGACATGGCCATGGGAGGCAGTACGAACACTGTGCTGCACACGTTAGCTCTGGCACATGAAGCCGGTGTGGATTACCCCCTGGAAAGGATCAACGCTGTCGCCGACCGGGTTCCATACCTGTGTAAAGTCAGCCCATCGGGCAAATGGCATATGGAAGATGTACACCGGGCTGGCGGTATTCCTGCCATCCTGAACGAAATCGCCCGATCCGGGAATACCCTGCACATGGATCGTCCTACCGTGTCGGGGACAAAACTCGGCCAGTCGATAACTGGTATCAAAATCACGGACAACGAAGTGATCCGCCCGCTCGAAAACCCGCACAGTGAGGTTGGAGGTCTGGCGATTTTATTCGGCAATCTAGCTCCTCAGGGCGCAGTGATCAAAACTGGTGGTGTGGCAGCAGATACCCGCCAACACAGTGGACCAGCTCGCATCTACGAGAGCCAGGAGCAGGCTATGGCAGGCATCCTCAACAGCCAGGTTAAACCCGGCGACGTCGTGGTCATCCGCTATGAAGGACCACAGGGTGGTCCGGGAATGCAGGAAATGCTTTCACCGACCTCAGCAATTATGGGCATGGGGTTAGGCGAGGAAGTTGCCTTGATCACGGATGGACGCTTCTCGGGAGGCACACGCGGGGTTTGCATCGGGCACGTCAGCCCAGAAGCTGCTGCCCGGGGACCCATAGCTGCGCTCCAAGACGGTGATGTGATCGAAATCGATCTGGAGGATCGCAGTCTTAATGTGCAGCTGAGCGATAGGACCATCCAAGATCGCTTAGCGGCGTTACCGCCGTTCGAATCGCGGACCAACAGCTCCTGGCTGCGCCGCTATTCCCGTATGGTCACCAGTGCAAGCACAGGAGCGGTATTGATCTAGGTCAAGAGTGATTTTCGCTGGCTTGGCAGCTGGCGTCGGTATTAGACCCTGGCTGCTCCATTGTATTGAGAGACCCTCAACTATCAGATTGTGAGGAAAATATGACAAAAAAAACTGGGGCAGAAATTTTATGGGAATGTTTGGTTCGCGAAGGGGTTGAGGTCGTCTTCGGGTTACCCGGGGGCGCGATCATGCCGGTCTACGATGCCATGCTTTATTACCCGGTTCACCATGTACTGGTACGCCATGAACAGGGAGCCGCCCATATGGCCGACGGGTATTCTCGAGCTTCCGGCAAGGTGGGTGTCGCCCTAACGACCTCTGGTCCCGGAGCGACCAATCTGGTAACTGGGATCGCCACAGCGATAATGGATTCTTCACCCATCGTGTGCATCACTGGACAGGTACACGCCCACCTGATCGGAGGCGACGCTTTTCAGGAGACAGATGTGACCGGCATCACTCTCCCAGTCACCAAGCATAATTTCCTGGTCACCAGTGCGGATGAAGTCGCTGAAGTAGTGCGGGAAGCGTTTTTCATCGCCCGCAGCGGTCGTCCGGGACCTGTGCTGATCGATATCTGCAAGAACGCCCAGATAGATGAAGTTGATTTTATCTATCCCGAAGAGGTTTCGCTTCCCGGCTACCAGCCTCCCACCCATGCTCCGCTGGAGGATTTGAATCGTGCCGCCGAGCTGATCGAGCAGGCGGAGCGTCCAGTAATCTTAGCTGGTCACGGTGTGGCGATGTCGGATGCAGTGGATTCGCTGCGCGTCTTCGCCACCAAAACACAGACACCGGTCGCTATGACCCTCCTGGGGCTGGGCGCTTTCCCAGCCTCGGACCCACTTAGTCTGGGGATGATGGGTATGCACGGGGAGGCCTACTGCAATCTCGCAATTCAAAACGCTGACTTGCTGTTGGCTTTTGGCATGCGCTTTGACGACCGCGTGACTGCAAACCTGCGCACCTATGCTCCGCGAGCCCGCAAGATCCATATTGAGATTGACCCCTCGGAGGTGCACAAAAATGTGGGGGTGGATGTGCCTCTGATAGGGGATTTGAACACAGTGCTCATCGATTTGATCCCTCTGGTGGATGAATACGATCATGAAGAATGGCGGGCTGAAATCGAAGATTGGCGCAGCGAAAGTCAAGCCCGAGATATCTTGACCTGGCCAGACGACGGCAAACTATATACCGCCCACGTGATCCGCAATATTTGGGAAGCTACCGGCGGCGATGCGATTCTCACCACCGGTGTGGGACAGCACCAGATGTGGTCTGCGCAATATTACTGCTTTGAAAAACCCAACCGCCTGATCACTTCTGGGGGAGCAGGGACCATGGGATTTGGTTTACCTGCCACAATTGGAGCCTGGTTCGCCAAGCCGGATCACGAAATCTGGCTTGTCGATGGGGATGGCAGTTTTCAAATGACCCAAGCCGAGCTGTCAACAGCGGTACAAGAAGGAGCCAACATAAAAATCGCCATCATGAACAACAACTTCCTGGGAATGGTGCGCCAGTGGCAGGAATTCTTTTTCGAGAGCCGCTACGCTGGGACCCCGCTGATCGGCCCAGATTTCGTCAAGATCGCCGAAGCCCACGACATCCCTGCCAGACGCGTAACCGAAACAGACGAGGTGCTCCCAGCGATCGAATTCGCACGCCAGACAGATGGTCCAGTGCTGATCGATTTCCGGGTGGAAAAAGAAGAAGCAGTTTACCCCATGGTACCCACTGGTGCCGACCTGGATAAAATGATCCGCCGCCCGATTCGTAAACAGCCGACGGCTGCTGATTAAAAGGAAAATGCCATGCAACTCACACTAATCGCTCTGGTAGAGAATAAACCCGGTGTGCTTAACCGGGTAGCATCCTTGTTCCGCAGACGAAATTTCAACATCGAATCATTGAATGTTGGGCGCACCGAGAAGCCTGACATCTCGCGCATGACCATTGTCATGGAAAACGGAAATGTGGATGCCCGCAAGGTGGAGGCCAACCTCTACAAATTGGTCAATGTGATCGATGTTCAGGATGTGACTAACCAGCCAGCTGTGACCAGAGACCTGGCATTGATCAAGGTGTCCGCCACATCAGAGCAGCGCGCTGAAATCGCAAATCTGGCATCCATCTTCCGGGCGCGGATTGTTGATGTCGCTCTGGATTCCGTCATCGTAGAGATCACAGGGACCGAGGATAAGATCGAAGGCTTGGTAGAGCTGCTCAGACCGTTGGGAATCCTCGAGATGGTGCGCACTGGACAGGTAGCTATGATGCGTGGGACGGCCTCCGGTGTGCGTTATGCACCGGGAGCCAATGGCTATCGCGAAACTGAACAAGTTGCAGATTGATCTCATAGATCGGACCATCTGCTGATGGCTCCATTTAGGTAATCATATAAAGGAAACGATATGGCAAATATTTACTACGACAAAGATGCAGATCCAAACCTGATTAAAAGCAAAAAAGTAGCCATCATTGGTTATGGCTCACAAGGCCATGCGCACGCCTTAAATCTGCGGGACAGCGGTGTCGATGTGGTGGTAGGGCTGCGACCGGGCAGAAAGTCATGGTCCCAGGCTGAAGCAGAAGGTCTGGAGGTTAAACCCATGGATCAATCTGCTCAGTGGGCTGACACAATCATGCTTTTGACCCCTGACACCACCCAACCCGCGATCTACGAAGCCCACATCGCCCCCCATCTCGGTGCTGGTAAAACCTTGATGTTCGCCCATGGATTCAATATCCGCTATGGAACCATCACTCCCCCAGCAGAGGTTGACGTCAGCATGGTTGCTCCGAAAGCTCCAGGCCACCGGGTCCGGGAGCTGTATCAGGAAGGTGAAGGGACTCCATCTTTGTTGGCTGTACACCAGGACACCAGTGGCAATGCGAAAGCCAACGCAATTTCTTATGCCTTTGCTTTAGGCTCCACCCAGGCTGGGGTTGTTGAGACAACCTTCACTGAAGAAACTGAAACCGATCTTTTCGGAGAACAGGCAGTGCTGTGCGGTGGAGTTTCTGCCCTGGTTAAAGCTGGCTTTGAGGTGCTGGTAGAGGCTGGCTACCAACCTGAGCTGGCTTATTTCGAATGCCTCCATGAGCTGAAGTTGATCGTCGACCTGATGTACCGTGGCGGATTAAATTACATGCGCTATTCGGTTTCAGACACCGCCGAACACGGCGATTACACTGGCGGTCCGAAGATCGTCACCGAAGAGACCAAGTACGTGATGAACCAGATGTTGAAGGAAATCCAGGATGGCACTTATGCCGAAGCCTGGATAGCGGAAAACAAGGCAGGTCGCCCCTGGTTTAACGAGCAGCGCAAGAATGAACAGGATCATCTGATCGAAAAGGTCGGTTCTGATCTGCGCGGGATGATGCCATTTATCGACCCAGTGACCATAAAAGCTGGCGATTAGTGATTCATTCTGCGCTAAGGAAAATGGGAAAGCGGTTTTCTTGATCGAAGATGGGAAATAGACCGCCGAAGTCAAGTATTGTGAGGTAGCTATGAATCCGAATTACGTCCGCGTTTTTGACACAACGTTGCGGGACGGCGAACAATCTCCAGGAGCGACGCTCACTTCTGGTGAGAAAGTGGAGATCGCGCATGGGTTGACCCGCCTGGGGGTGGACGTTATCGAGGCCGGTTTTCCAGCCGCTTCGCCTGATGACCTGGAAGGGGTACGCCGGATTGCGATCGAAATCGGGAATACGTTGGAGGGCGAGAGTGAGGTGCAGCGCCCAATACCGATCATCTGTGGCCTTGCCCGCGCCTCTGAAATGGATATTGATGCTGCCTGGGAAGCCGTACAGCATGCTGCCCACCCTCGCATCCACACCTTTTTGGCAACCTCACCCATCCACATGCGTTACAAACTGCGCATGGAGCCGGAAGAGGTGGTCGATCGTGTCCAGGAGATGGTGTCTTATGCCAAATCGTATTGTGATGATGTTGAATTTTCCCCAGAGGACGCCGGGCGCAGCGATCTCGATTTTCTCTACCTGGTCTTAGGTGAGGCGATCAAGGCCGGCGCCACAACACTCAACATCCCGGACACAGTTGGGTATACGACACCCGAGGAATTCGGAAGCCTGATCAGCAGCATCATCGCCAATACGCCGGGGATCGAAAATGTGATTGTCTCCATCCACTGCCATAATGATCTCGGCCTGGCTACTGCCAACACGCTGGCGGGTATTCAGTCCGGGGCTCGCCAGACGGAGGTGACGGTCAACGGGATTGGAGAACGAGCTGGAAACACCTCTCTGGAAGAAGTGGTCATGGCTCTGCAAACCCGGCGTGCCGTATATGGCCTCGAGATGGGCATCGATACCACCCAAATCGTCCGCATCAGCCGTATGGTTTCAAATTACACCGGTATCCCTGTCCAGCCCAATAAAGCTATCGTAGGTGCGAACGCCTTCGCTCACGAAGCTGGCATTCACCAGGATGGGATGCTCAAACACAATGAGACTTACGAAATCATGCAGCCGGAAACTGTCGGATTGTATCGCTCAAAGCTCGTGCTTGGGAAACATTCAGGTCGGCATGCGCTCAAAGCTCATTTACAAGAGATGGGTTATGAATTGAACCAGAAGGAGCTGAACAGCGCCTTTGAAAGATATAAAGAGCTGGCGGATAAAAAGAAGAATATTACCGATGCTGACCTGGAAGCATTAATCGAGGACCAGACCTACCTCTCTCAAGAAGTGTTTACCCTGGATGGTTTACAGGTCGCCTGCGGCACAATGGGCATGCCTACCGCCACGGTTCGCTTACTCGGTCCCGATGATCAGCTGCACATTCATGCCGCAGTAGGAACGGGACCCGTACACGCCGTCTATCAGGCAGTGGATGCCATCATCGGAGTCGCGAACACATTAGTGGAGTTCAACATCCACGCGGTCACCGAAGGGATCGACGCAATGGGTGAGGTCACTGTCCGATTGCAAGCGGATAACCCTTCAATTCCGCAACGCACTTCACCTCAGAATGGACGGGTGCGCACGCGCACATTCGGCGGCTATAGCGCAGATACCGATATTATCGTCGCCAGTGCCAAAGCGTATCTGGCAGCACTAAATAAATTATTGATTACAACCGGAAAATACCGCAAATAAGCCGCACCTGCCAAACAATCAACCCTGACACTTACCCCCGAAAGGAGTCAAACATGACAACCGAATTTGAAAAGAGTGGAGAACAATCTCACAACCCTCAATCTGAATCATTCTTAGAGCCGAGAACTATCCCCAAAAAATGGGATGTCTCTGCATTTGTTTCACACTTGACACCGTCTCGAAAAGAGAATGCCGACCAGCCTGATGAATCAGCCAACCCGGTTGAAACTGATACCGTTGAGGACATCGGATCTGATGTGACCCTCGATCCGTTCCCACAACCAAGAACAATCCCAGGCAAGTGGGATGTATCTGACCTGGTTTAAGCAGATAACCTGCCGGGGATCTGGTTATTATAAAAAATCAGTCTGCTATTGCAAAAATTAGCTCAAGCGGCGATGATCGCCCTGGATACGTGATTTAACGGAAAATCATGCACCAACCACAAACTCTCTTCAAGAAGCTATGGGATGCTCATGTCGTAACACAAGAACCTGAAGCACCGGCAATCCTTTATATCGATCTGCATCTGGTGCACGAGGTCACCTCTCCACAAGCATTCACCGAATTGCGGGAGAGAGGACTGCGAGTCCGCCGGCCCGATCGCACTCTCGCAACCATGGATCACTCCACCCCAACAACCAGTCTGTCCTTGCCGCTGGCTGATGAACTGGCTAACAAACAACTGCACCAGCTGCAGGTCAATTGTCAAGAGTTCAACATCCCAGTTTTTGATCTCGATAACCCAAAGCGGGGCATCGTGCATGTCATCGGTCCTGAATTAGGGATAACCCAACCAGGGATGACGATTGTCTGCGGCGACAGCCACACTGCCACCCATGGTGCGTTTGGGGCTCTGGCCTTTGGAATTGGTACCAGCGAGGTAGCCCACGTTCTCTCCACCCAATGCCTGATGCAGAACCAACCAAAGACCTACCGGGTTAACTTCGAAGGTCAATTATCGAAGTGTGTGACTGCCAAAGATATGGTCCTGGCCCTGATCGCAGCAATTGGCATTGGCGGAGGCACCGGACATGTATTTGAGTACCTCGGCTCTGCAGTCGAAGCACTGGACATGGAAGAGCGCATGACCCTGTGCAATATGTCTATCGAAGCGGGAGCGCGGGCTGGGATGATAGCCCCAGACGATACGACTTTTGAATATCTTGCTGGCAGAGAGTTTGCCCCCCGAGGAGAAGCCTGGGATACAGCACTTAGCAACTGGAGGGATTTACCTTCCGACCCTGGTGCAGAATATGATAAGTCGATCGCCATCGATGTATCCAATTTGGAACCGATGGTTACTTACGGGACCAACCCGGGTATGGGCATCCCGATCAGCGAGCGGGTCCCGGATCCACAAAGTGAAAAGGATCCGCTTAGGCGGGCAGCGCTTGAGAAAGCACTCCAATATATGGATCTTCGCCCTGGGACACAATTGTTGGATCAGCCTGTAGATGTGGTTTTTATCGGCAGCTGTACCAATTCACGCCTGTCGGATCTGCGAAAAGCTGCCAACTTACTGGAAGGTCATAAGATTGCGGATGGTGTTCGCCTGCTGGTAGTTCCCGGTTCTGAGGGAATTCGCCGCCAGGCAGAGGCGGAAGGATTGGATCAGATTTTCAAACAGGCGGGCGGTGAGTGGCGCTATGCTGGGTGCAGTATGTGCATCGCCATGAATGGTGATCAGCTTCTGCCAGGGCAGTATGCGGTCAGTACGAGCAATCGTAATTTTGAAGGACGACAGGGAAAGGGAGGCCGCACATTTTTAGCCAGCCCGCTTACTGCCGCAGCAAGCGCTATAGCTGGTCGGATTGCAGATCCGAGAAAAATATCCGATCACTAATCAGATAATCCATTGCAGTTTGAATAAATTTTATGGTGTGAAATTATCATCCAGCAAAACAAATCAGAGATCTATATTGAAATCTATGCAACCATTTACAACAATTACCTCAAAAGTTATCCCGCTACCCCGCAACAACATCGATACCGACCAGATCATTCCAGCGCGGTATCTCAAGGTTACTGGTAAAGAGGGGCTGGTAGAGGGGTTATTCACTAGTTGGCGCTACCGATCTGACGGTCAGCTTGATCCTGAATTTCCTCTCAATCGGGCTGAATGTCAGCAGGCTCAGATATTACTGACCGGAGACAATTTTGGCTGCGGCTCATCTCGAGAACATGCTCCTTGGGCGTTGGTGGGCTGGGGTATCCGGGCAGTTGTGAGCACCTCTTTCGCCGACATATTCCGCAGCAATGCCCTAAAAAATAGGCTCTTGCCTGTCAGTATCGATGCTGAAACACACCAAAAGATTTTTGAACAAGTTGAGGTGGATCCCGAAATGGAAGTGACAATCGATCTGACCGCCCAGACACTGACCCTGCCGGATGGTGTTTCAGTCATGTTCCCGATTGATCCGTTTAGCAAAATCTGCTTGTTAGAAGGCATGGATCAATTGGGATACCTGCTGAAGCGAGAGACTCAAATCGCGAATTATGAACGGTCGAACGGGCTTTAAAACAAATTAATCGAAGGAACAGATCATGAGCGATATCTATCTTTACGACACCACATTGCGAGACGGAACCCAACGCGAAGGTATCTCCCTTTCAGCTGATGACAAGATTAAAATCGCCCATCGCCTGGATGAATTTGGCGTGCATTATATCGAAGGGGGCTGGCCAGGATCAAATCCAAAGGATGCGGAATTCTTCCAACGGATGCAAGATATAAATTTCATGCATGCAAAAATGGCTGCTTTTGGATCGACGCTCAAGAAAAATAAGCGGCCGGAGGACGATGCAAACATTCAAATGCTGTTGGCAGCCGGCACTCCCGTGGTGACACTGGTCGGAAAGAGCTGGGATCTACACGTCAACGAAGTATTGGAAACCAGCTTGAGCAAGAATTTAGAGATGATTGGCGACAGCGTGGCTTATTTCAAAGAGCGGGATAAGAAAGTTGTCTACGATGCCGAGCACTTTTTCGATGGCTACAAGGCTAATCCTTCATATGCGCTAAAGACTCTCATCGCCGCCGCAGAGAATGGTGCCCAGGTGGTGGTGCTTTGCGACACCAACGGCGGATCGCTGCCCTGGGAGATCGAAGAGATATGTAAAACTGTAGGGGACAAGGTCAGCGTGGCTTTCGGCATTCACGCACATGACGATGGGGGCTGCGGCGTGGCAAACACCTTAGCTGCTGTACGGGTGGGGGCAGTCCAAGTTCAGGGTACCATCAATGGTTATGGTGAGCGTGTCGGCAACGCCAACCTGTGCACGATCATCCCGGATTTGCAGCTCAAGATGGGAAAATCATGCGTGCCTGTGGAAAACCTCGCCCAGCTGGCTGAACTCTCCTATTACGTGGCTGAGGTTGCCAATCTACCCCATGATAAGAATTACCCTTATGTCGGATCGAGCGCATTTGCTCACAAAGGTGGTATCCACGTGGCAGCGATGTTGAAGACCGAGCAATCGTACCAGCACATCGATCCGGAATTAGTTGGCAACCAGCGCCGAACGCTGGTCTCCGAGCTTTCCGGCCGCGGTAATGTGGTCGACAAATCCCGCGAGTTTGGGCTCGATCTGAACAGCGAGCAAGCCCAGGAGGTGTTAGCGAAAATCAAATCGCTTGAAGCGCAGGGTTTCACCTTTGAGAGCGCGGAAGGCTCTCTGAACGTGATGCTGCAGCAGCTGCAGCCGGGCTACGTACCCCCATTTGAACTAATCGATTTCACTGTGGTCGTCGAACACCGCCAGGGGCGAGGAATTCTGGCAGAGGCGACTGTTAAAGTTCGGATTGGAGATGAGGTCGTGCACACGGCAGCTGACGGCAATGGTCCGGTAAGCGCGCTGGATGCAGCGCTTCGTAAAGCACTGGTAGATATTTATCCAGTCCTGGAGGATGTGCGCCTCAATGATTACAAAGTCCGCATTCTTGACAGTGAAAACGGTACATCTGCAGCAGTGCGGGTGCTGATTGACACGAAAAATGGTGCCCAGCAGTGGAGCACTGTCGGTGCCAGCCCCAATATCATCGAGGCCAGCTGGCGCGCCCTAGCTGATAGTATGGAGTATGCTCTCTTGAACGGTATCCGAAACTCGACGGAGGCTGCATGACATCATGAAAACTGTGATCACCCTACTACCTGGAGATGGGATTGGACCAGAGGTCCTAGCAGCTGGCAGAGGCGTTTTGGAGTTCATCGCACAGGGTTCTGGGCATACTTTCGAAATGCAAGAATTCCTGATCGGGGGCTGTGCGATTAACGCCCGGGGGACCGCATTGCCTGCGGACACCTTGGAAGCATGCCGGAGTGCGGATGCCGTCCTGCTGGGCGCGGTGGGCGGTCCCGAATGGGATGATCCAACAGCTGCCGTGCGACCAGAGCAGGGTTTATTGGGATTACGGAAAAATCTTGGCTTGTATGCCAACCTGCGTCCAGTGAAACCTCATCCTGGTTTGCTAGATGCCTCCCCACTGCGTTCAGAGCTGTTGAAGGAGGTTGATCTGCTGGTGGTGCGGGAGCTCACCGGCGGGATTTATTTTGGAGAGCCGCGCCAACGACTTATACTGAATGGCGAAGAGCAAGCGGTGGATACCATGACTTATACTGAAAGCGAGGTACGTCGAGTAGCTCACATGGCATTCCAACTCGCCCGGCAGCGGCAAGGGAAAGTGACCTCAGTTGATAAAGCCAATGTTCTGGAGTGCTCACGTCTCTGGCGGCAAACGGTGACAACAGTGGCAGCAGAATATCCTGATGTGGCGATCGAACACCTGCTGGTCGATGCGGCCGCCATGCATCTGCTGACCCGCCCGGGGTCTTTTGACGTGATTCTGACCGCAAACTTGTTCGGCGATATCCTGACTGATGAAGCCTCGGTGCTCTCCGGCTCAATGGGCAACCTGGCCTCCGCTTCGCTCGGAGAAACCGTTAACAGTCTTGGGAAGCCACGGGGATTGTACGAACCAATTCACGGTTCCGCTCCGGATATCGCCGGTAAAGGGATTGCCAATCCGATCGGCACAATCTTATCTACGGCGATGCTGCTGCGCCATTCTCTCGGGTTGGAAACAGAAGCCCAGGCGGTAGAAGAAGCAGTTCAGGCAACCATCTCAAATGGACACAGAACACCCGACCTGGGTGGAGACCTTTCCACACGGTCTTTGACCGACGAGATTAAACAAAATCTAGATTTAGCTCAAGCAGCAGTTTCCGAAGGTTAGTAATCATTAAAAAATGATCTGATTAGATTTTATTGGTGAAGGAGATATTCACATGGGCATGCAGTCAAAATATTTGTGGATGAACGGTGAGCTGGTGGAGTTCGAAAAAGCCACCATCCATTTCTTAACCCCGGCTCTGCATTATGGTGTGGGAGTATTCGAAGGTATCCGCTCGTATGCTACCGACAAAGGACAGGCAGTTTTCCGGCTGCGTGAGCACGTGCAGCGATTGGTCAATTCCTCCAAAGTACTCGGTTTTCGCGATTTCCCTTATTCGGTTGAGGAACTGGTAGAAGCTGTGCGGCTGACAGTCGCGATGAATGAATTTGAAGAATGTTATATCCGTCCCTTAGTTTACCTGACAGATGGCGGCTGGAATCTTACTGTGGATGACGGTGTCCCCGGTGTTGGTATCGCAGTCTGGGAATGGAATAACTACCTCGGGGAAGAGGCGCTGGAGATGGGCATCCGGGCCAATATCGCCTCTTTTACCCGCCATCATCCAAACGTGATGATGACCAAGGCCAAGATCACTGGCAACTACGCCAACAGTGTGTTAGCGAAGACCGAATCTCTACGCTATGGTTTCGATGAAGCGATCATGCTCGACCCGCAGGGTTATGTGGCTGAATGCACTGGAGAGAACCTGTTCCTGGTGCGCAATGGGGTAATTTTCACCCCACCCACCGCCTCGGTTTTAGAAGGCATCACCCGAGATACCGTTACCACGCTGGCTGATGACTTGGGATATGAGGTCAAAGAAACTCCTGTCTCGCGCGATCAGCTGTATATCGCCGATGAGGTTTTTGTCTGCGGGACTGCTGCCGAATGTATTGCCTTGCGGGAGATCGACTTCCGTGTGATCGGCGAAGGCAAGATGGGGCCAGTTGCGCGAGCCGTGCAAAAGGAATTTCAAGCCGTCACCCGCGGCCGGCATGCTCGTTCAGACGAATGGTTAGATTATATAAAGGCGCCGGTGCTGGCTGCATAGATGAAAAACCTGCATGTGGCTTTTCAGGGCGAGTCTGGAGCCTACAGTGAATTAGCAGCATTTGAATACTATGGTCGAGAGATCAAAACCATCCCTTGCGAGACTTTTGAGAATGTATTTGCTGCGGTCAGCGATGGGGGAGATGAGACCATCTATGGATTGCTCCCGATTGAGAACTCTTTAGCGGGAAGCATTCATCGCAACTATGATTTAATGCTGCGCCATGAACTGCATATTGTCGGCGAATACCACCTGCGAGTTTCTCATTGCCTGATGGCCCTTCCTGGGGTTAAGATCGAGGACATCCAGCGCGTGCACTCCCACCCGCAGGCTTTGGCCCAGTGCGAGGCTAACCTCGCGCGGTTAGGTACCCAACGAATCGCTGAATCTGACACAGCTGGCAGCGCACGACTGCTTCGTGAGCGTAATGACAGGCAGGCGGCCGCGCTGGCCTCTCGACGGGCAGCAGAAGTGTACGACCTGCAAGTGCTGGCTGATCAAATGGAGGATAACCCCGCTAATTACACTCGATTTTTAGCACTGGCCGATAACCCTCTTGAAGTGGATAATCCGCAAAACAGTGATTATAAGACTTCGATAGTTTTCAGTTTGCACAACCAGCCCGGAGTGCTGTTCAAGGCACTGAGCGTTTTCGCCTTGCGAGATATTGATTTGACTAAAATCGAATCTCGCCCAATCCCAGGCCAGTTATGGGAATACATGTTTTATATAGATTTCGCCGGGCATGTTCAAGACCAGGCAGGTGTCAGGGCGATCAGCAATCTAAAAGAGTTTGCGCCCTTCTTGCGCACCCTTGGTTCCTATCCCCGCCATCATCTAAAGAGTGTCTATACAGATACATCAATAGATAGATAAATTAAACCATCCATGAAGTATTTTCCAGGGTGCAATTCACTGATTCCGGGCGCAAGAATTACAAACTTCCCCTCATCTTGGATCTTTTTTTACTCCGCTCCCTCGATTATCCAAGCCAGAGCCTGCAAACCCAGCAAGTAAGAGCGCCAACCAAAACCCGTAATCTTGCCCACACAAACCGGGGAAATCAAAGACTGGTGGCGAAAATCCTGGCGAGCGTACACATTGGATAAATGCACTTCGATCACCGGCAATTCGACCGCAGCCACTGCGTCGCGTAAAGCGACAGAGGTATGTGTATATCCGCCGGGATTGAAGATCGCCCCAGAGGCCCAATCCCGAGATTCATGAAGCGCATCAATTAAAGCTCCTTCACCATTTGCCTGGAAGGTGCGTACCTCCAGACCCAATTTATCCCCAGCACTCTTCATTCTCAGGTTAATTTCGGACAATGTCATCTGGCCGTACACCTCTGGCTCACGCTGGCCGAGCAAATTTAGATTAGGACCATGCAGCATTAGGATTTCAGACATATTCTCCTCTTTCGCTAAGAAAGTAATGAATTTATATCTTCCACTTCGACCCCGCTCTTGACTTCTCCTACCCGGCAGGGGAGGGCAAACCGCACGCGTCCACGGGCGCGTTTTTTATCCACCCGCATGGCACCCAGAACTGCCTCTCGAGGGAAATTTCCTGGCACCTCGGTCGGTAAACCGAGCCGCACACACACATCAATAATTTGATCGGTCAACCCTGGTTCCGCCAATCCGATCTGCTCTGCTATCCGAGCTTCGGCAACCATGCCGATCGCTACAGCTTCACCATGGCGCAGTTCAAAATTGGAGACCAGCTCTACCGCGTGACCAACCGTGTGACCAAAATTCAACACAGCCCGAAAACCAGCCTCGTATGGATCGTCCTCGATAACCTGGATTTTCACCGCCATGGCTCTGCGGACGAGTTCGCCCCAATTAGATTCTAACCGCTGCCATCCATGCGCACATTTAGAAAACAGGGTCTCATCGCCAATAATCCCAGCTTTGATCACCTCTGCCATACCCGCTCGCAGCTCTACCTGTGGTAAGGTGGCCAATGTTCCCGGATCGGTCAACACCAGTTGCGGGGCGTGAAAAGCGCCCACCAAGTTCTTACCCTGCGGTAAATCGGCACCAGTTTTTCCACCCAGACTGGCGTCGGCCATAGCTAACAAAGAGGTTGGCAAGATCACCCAATGAACCCCGCGCAAATACGTCGCCGCGGCGAACCCGGTTAAGTCCCCAACCACTCCACCTCCCAACGCTACCACAGTGCTGTTCCGCTCCACACCGATCTCCAAGAATTCTCTCCACAGGTAGGAGATCGTGTCGATAGTTTTAGAGACCTCCCCCGGAGGAATGATGATCGGTTTGGCAAGGTAACCAGCTTCTTGCAGAGAATTAAGTACCCGCGGTAGGTAAATGGCGGCTACGTTCTCATCCGTCACCAGGGCGATAGGACCAGCGAGGCTGCGCTTATTTAGAGCGCGCCCAATGGCATCTAACGCTCCATCCTGCACTCGTACATCGTATCCGAGCGGGTGCGGTCTGACCGACTCACCTCTTGGTAAAGGCTCACCTTTAGCGGGTGTGATCATGCCGCGCAAATGGAAGGCACCCAGGAATATTTGAATGTCCCAGACGATTTTTTCCGGCGATCTGGCACCAGCGTCGATCTGATTTACAAAGGAAGCATAATGGCTCCTGCGTTCGACCAGCAAATCCATCAGTCGGTAGCCAGCCGGGGTACTATCCTTTTGGTCCACCAACAGGGGTCGCTCGACTGAGGTGGAACCCAGGTGTTCAAGCAGCACTTCTAGAGAAGCCGATAGGCAAAGGATTGGGCCTGCTGTCTCAGCCCAAGCGCGGTTTTTGGGATCCAAGAGCGCTCCACCCCCCAATGCGATCACACCCCATTCCAGGTTTAGCACCTCCTTGAGCTCAACCTGTTCAAGCAGCCTGAATCCAGATTCGCCTTCTTTGGCGAATATCTCCGGGGTTGACATCCCGGCCCTCTTCTCGATGCGCTGATCCAGATCCACAAAAGGTAACGCCAATCTCTCGGCAAGCAGCCGTCCCACGGTGCTCTTACCCGAACCGGGGGGACCATACAGAAAGACCACTGATGCAATTTTCACAGCTTGATTACCCCTCACTCTGACCACCAGACATGGCTCTTGCCATCCATCCGTAAATCGGAGAGCCGGGTCTGCGGCAGTGCCTTAAACCTCGGGAGCATTTCGGCCAGGGAATCCCCACCCAGTTTCTCCAGGAGGGCATCCGCTAAGACAAAACTGATCATGGCTTCCAGGATGGGGACAGCGCGCGGCACCGGGCAGAAATCGGAACGCTCATACTGGGTGGGAACCTGTTCTCCAGTCTCAAGGTTGACGGTTTGTTGAGGGGTCAATGTGGTAGCGATGGGCTTCATCGCAGCCCGGATGATCAAGGGTTGTCCGGTTGTTATACCGCCCTCCAAGCCACCATCACGGTCGCTGGGTCGAACCAGCTCATCGCCATCTAACAGGATGGGATCTTGAACCTGGGTGCCTGACTTGCGAGAATTTTCAAAAGCCGGGCCGATCTCAACCCCCTTGATCGCCTGGACGCTAAGCACTGCGGCTCCCAGGCGGGCTTCCAAACGCCGGTCCCAATGCACGTGAGAACCCAGCCCTGGCGGCAAACCCAGGGCGAGCACCTCGATGATCCCACCCAGGGTATCGCGCGACTGCATGATCTCACGGATGCGCGCCGCCATCTGAGCAGCTGCCGCAGGTTCAGGACAGCGAATATCTGATATCTCAGCCCGGGGTGGACGTTCTGCAAGAGGGATCTCACCCAGTTCGGCGGTCACCTCCCCGATGGATACCACGTAACCCCCAACCTGGATGCCAAACTGTGCCAATAGATGCTTACAGGCTGCGCCAACGGCTACCCTAGCAGCTGTCTCACGGGCAGAGGCACGTTCCAGGGCTGGGCGTAGATCGCGGTAGCCATATTTGATAGCTCCCGTCAGATCTGCATGACCTGGCCTGGGAGTGACAAATGCCTCAATCTCCCGTTTGCGCCACTTCTCATGATCCTTGTTCTCAATCTGCAGGGCTAACGGGGCGCCGGTAGTTAATTCCTCCAGCACGCCGCCCAAGATACGTACCGTATCCTGCTCAATCTGCATGCGTGGACCGGCACCGTAGCCGCGCTGCCGGCGCGCAAGTTCGTTATCGATAATTACGGTGGTTAGAGGCAGTCCGGCTGGCAGCCCTTCTAAAATAGCAACTAATGCCGGACCATGCGATTCTCCAGCGGTCAAAAAACGCAAACTCATATTTTTATCCCTCCTGGGGCCAGCACCACCTGGCTCATGCGCTGCATGGCTTCTTCCAATCGCTCAAGCGGTGCTGTAAAAGAGATACGTACAAAACCCTCGCCATGCTCCCCTAAGATTGATCCAGGTGTCAGACTGATGTGCGCCTGGTCTAAAAGCGCGGAAGTGAAACTCTCCGATGACCAACCTGCAGGGACAGGACACCAGATGTAGAGCGAACCCTGCGGCAGGCGGGCATATAAACCTGAGGCATGCAGCGCTTCGATCACCAAATCCCGGCGCTGCTGGTATATCCCATTGCGATCAGACAACCAGCCCTGGTCTCCGGTGAGGGCAGTCGTAGCAGCCTCCATGATCGGCAGGAATTGACCGCTATCGACGTTGGTTTTAAGGGTATACAAAGATTGTAAGGCGCTCGAGTTCCCGACAGCCACTCCCGTCCGCCAGCCAGCCATATTATGGGATTTTGAGAGCGTATTGAATTCCACGGCTACATCTTTTGCCCCAGCCACCTGTAATATACTGGGAGCCTGGTAGCCATCGTAGGTCACCTGGGTATAAGCAGCATCGTGGCAGACGAGCAGGTCATGCTGTCGTGCGAAGGCAACTGCTCGCGTGAAGAAATCAAGATTCACCGTCGCTGCAGTGGGGTTGTTCGGATAATTGAGCCACAGCATCTTCGCGTTCTTCAAGTGATGCTCGGGGATATTTTGCAACTCGGGCAGGAAGTTATTATGCGGGAGGAGTGGCAGGTAAACTGGTTCCCCTCCTGCGAAACGCGTTGCCCGGTCATAAGTGAAATAACCCGGATCTGGGATCAAGACCACCTCACCTGGGTCGATACTGGCCATCACCAGATTGAAAATTCCCTCTTTGGATCCCATGAGCGGGAGGATCTCGGAATCTGGATCCAGTTTGACCTGATACAGACGCTGATACATGCCTGCCCAGGCCTCACGCAGTTCCTGGGGTCCGCGATAGGGCTGGTAACCGTGGTGGTCTGGATGGGCGGCTGATCGATTGAGCGCTTCTATGATCTCGGGAGCCGGAGGAAGGTCTGGAGAACCGATATCCAGTCGAATGACATCCTTATCCCGGGCTCGCAATTCTCGGATCCTGGAATTCAACTCCGCGAAGAAATGGTCGGGAAATGACTGCATACGTTCGGAATATGTTTTCATTATGCGCCTCTTTGGTACTCCTGCACTGCCTGCCGCATAACCTCTCGCGGAGCATCCATCCCTGTCCAGATCGCAAAGGATAGCGCTGCCTGTTCAACCAGCATACCCAAGCCATTGGTCACGCGCAGCCCACCTGCCCGAGCAACCCTCAACAGAGCTGTCTCGGGGGGATTGTACACCAGATCGTATACAGCGGCCCCGACAGGGAAAACCAGGTCTGGCGGCCAGGGTGAGGCATTTTGGTGGGGGAACATTCCCAATGGAGTAGTATTGATGATCAGACCAGGGGTAGGATCGATCCTGGAAAGCGATGCTTCGCCCAGGTGAATAGCAGTTAGTTTCTTTATCTCGCCTGTAGACACGCCATCTCCCTCGCTAGACTGAACAGTTTCAAGCAATGCTTGTGCTTGTTCTCGCCGTCGGGCGGCGATGGTGACCTGCCAGCCTGATCGAGTTAAGGCGTAGACGACCGCTCGGGCTGCGCCACCTGAACCTAAGACCAGCGCCCTCTGGGATTGATCTACGCTCTGCGACCATCCCAGGCTATCCAGGTCTGCGAGAAACCCTGCCGTGTCGGTGTTGTCGCCGACCAGCTGGCCATCTCGACAGAAAATCGTGTTGGCAGCGCCAATCGCCCTGGCCGTTGAGGTAAGTACATCCAGTAAAGACAGGACAGACCCCTTGTGGGGAATGGTCACATTCAAGCCCTGCAGACTGCCCTGACGCAGGCGGTTAAGCAGTTCGTGTAAGTCAGCAGCATCTTCTAATGGATATAGCTGGTAATTGCCCTGGAGGCCGTAGTCCCGTAAAGCGGCAGCATGCATGCGCGGTGACAGGCTGTGATGCAATGGGTACCCTGTCAGACCGAGGGAATAATTATCACGCATAATAATCCACCGCCAACACGGGATTCTTCATTATAGGGATCGGATATCTACCCCTAAGTCCCGCAATGAGGAGCCGAATTTAGGGTAGGATTCTGCGATGATCCCGGCATCCTGTATGACGACCGGTTCTTGGGCAGCCAAACCTGCAACTGCCAAAGCCATCGCGAGGCGGTGATCGGCATGGGGATCAACTTCCCCGCCCTTCAGAATCTCGCCACCGTTAATCGCAAAGCCATCCGCTGTTTCCTCCACATCAACTCCCAGGCGGAGTAATTCTCCACAGAGGTCGCTGATGCGATCAGATTCCTTGTGCCGCAGCTCTGCAGCCTGAGAGACAACGGACCGTCCTTGGGCATTCGCAGCGGCGACTGCGAATGCCGGAAATTCATCAATCATGCGCACGACCAAAGAACCAGAAATTTGCGTGCTCCGCAATGGCCCATAACGGACCAGCAGGTCCCCGATGGGTTCCCCGTGCGATTCTGTGAGATTCGAGATTTGAATGTCTGCACCCATGGATTGGAGTGCATCCAGGAGCCCGGTGCGCGTGGGATTCAAACCCACGCCTTGGAGCGTGATGCTGGAACCAGGAGTGATGAGAGCAGCTACAATCAGGAAAGAGGCGGAGGATATATCCCCGGGGATATCCAGGCTCAAAGGGGCGAGTTCAGGAGGATTTGGGGGAGTTAGCCTTGTCTCATACTGACAGACTTGATCACCCGGGATGGATTTGGTTTCTTTTGCGATTGCTACACCCATGGCATGAAGCATGCGCTCTGTGTGATCGCGCGAGGGGCCTGGTTCTCGCAAGGTGGTCGTACCATCAGCATCCAAGGCAGCCAGCAGCAAGCAAGATTTAACCTGGGCGCTGGCAACTGGCAGGTTGTATTCTAGGGGCAGCAGCTTGCGGTTTGAGGCACGACCTGCGAGGTTTAAAGGGGCAGTGTATCCGGGGCTGGCTTGGATAGATACGCCCATGACTTGCAGCGGTTCCACAATGCGTTTCATGGGTCGGCTGCGCAATCCAGCTGACCCATCTAAAATAGCGGGGAGGCCCAGCGCGGACAAGGCACCCGCCAGCAAGCGCATACTGGTGCCCGAGTTGCCACAATCCAGCAACACTGGCACAGTGGAATGGTGATTTCGCGGTAATCCCCGCCCCTGAACTTTCAAAGTGGTGCCCACCAGATCCCATGGTACTCCCAGCATACGCAGAGCCCGCAGCATGACTTTCGTCACACCAGCGACCAGGAAATTATTGATCTGGCTTTCCCCAACTGACAGGGCAGCAAAAAGTGCGGCGCGGTGAGAAATGGATTTATCACCCGGAAGTGATACTGAACCGTTCAAGGGCCTTCCAGGAGCTGCAATAATCTTCATGACGCCACCCTCTGGAGGGAGCCGGCGACCAGTGCTCGTTGATGTTCTGCACTCTCGTTGAGAGCGAGATTCAGGGAATGGAATTCACCGCCGGAAAGTTTACCTTCCAGGCTGTCTAATTCTTTACGGTACCTGTTCAGACTCTCCAAGATATTAGCGCGGTTGGTGCTCAGCACGTCCAACATGATAGAGGCGGGTGTCGCTGCCACACGAGTGGTGCTGCGGAATCCGGTACCAACTAAGGATGAGAATCGGCTTGGTGTGGCAGTCGAGAGCGCAGCTGCGATCAAATAAGGCAGGTGGCTGGTAGCCGCACTCCATTGATCGTGGGTGTCCGCATCCATCCACAGAGCCTGGGCTCCGATCGTCTGGGCCAGCTGCTCAGCGAATTCCCGTGCTTTTGAAGAAGTCCGCTCTAGAGCA
>SDBV01002146.1_pt1 | contig 29554 bp, 23 predicted proteins | sample 2277081 | NCBI WGS metagenome assembly SDBV01 (sample SAMN10402039, study PRJNA504765) | marine sediment metagenome | isolation source: marine sediment core GS10_PC15, 223 cmbsf | place: Arctic Ocean: Southern Knipovich Ridge | collected 2010
CCCTCTTGTCAAGTACCTTTGGAAGATATTAATCTTTACTCTTTGGGAAAGTCCCTGCTTCTCAATTTAGCCGTTTTATGTGGATAACTTGTTGAAAACTGTGGATAAACTGCTTAAATTGGGGAAAAGTCGCCTTTTTGTTCGAAATATCTTTTTTTTTCACCCCCAGATATAGGGCTGTCTTTCCATGTCTTTCCATATAGCGTAATCCCCATATGGGATAGAGCAACACTGCATCTTTACTTCAAATTATCCACACCCCATTTGTGGATTCATATCTCTGGTCTTCACCCAATTTCCCCGCCTCCCGCCCTTGAACACCCTTGCATCTTCTTTGATTCTTTTACCCCATCCCTCATTTATCCACTTATCCCCAGGGTCTACTACTACTACGATATATTAAATAATTACCAATATAAATAAGCTAGCTTCTCTTTAATACTCTTCCACATAAATTGGCTCACGATTAACTGTTTAGGAGAATACACGACACGCATCTTTTTACAAGACTGTCTGTGGTTGTTCTCATCGCATTCGAAAGTATTTATCCACAAGAGGGGAAATATCGGTTTGGCTGTAATCCTCCAATAGGGCAAAGAAATCGTCTCCAGATGCAATGCGGCGGTAATATTTTTGGCTATATGAATAAAGGAATTCAAAGAAGGGCTCATCACCAATTAAATTTCTCAAATCATCCAGGAAAAGTGCCCCATTCAAATAAACCGCATCCCGGTACGCACGGTAGCCTTCAGGATTGTAGATGCTGCCATCTATCCAGCCCTGCGGTTCGTAATAATAGATCCGGTAAGTCCACCACCAATCTAAGCCTTGTGGGTGCAGATTTTCATAAAACAAGCGTTCGCTGTAAGTTGATAATGCTTCATCCAGCCAGGGTTCCAAGGCCTGATCATTGCCGATCGCACTGTACCACCACTGGTGCGATGTTTCGTGGGCGGCGATGGCGGTCAGATAATCCGCGGGTCCACCTGAGTAGAGGTTGTAAAAACCCTTGCTGAGAAAGTAAAGTCCGTCATACTCCATGCCGTCCAGGAAATCAGCCTCAACCACGGTCAGGGTCTTCCGCGAATAGGGTCCGAAAAGATCATTATATAGTTCCAACGCCTCAGCGGTGGTTTGCAGGACAGCCTCTCCAGCAACTGTATTGACCGGAAAATAATATGCCATTACAACCACTGAATCCACGGTTGTTGTGGATAAAATGTATTGGTCGCTGACAGACCAGGAGAAATTGCGTGCCCCTTTAAACTGATAACGGTACACATCGTTAGCTATCTCAGCGGGGGCACTGGCCGCAATGACCAGATCAGGATTTGAATCGCTCAGCTGGATCTTCACATCAAAGTCAGCCACCTCATATACGAGATGCTCTCCGAAGGGACCGGCTCTATGCGCTAACCAGCCTTCACCAGGCACATAAGGAGGGATGAAGGGGTACCAATCAACCAGGTTGGTTTGCCGGCTAGAATAACCAAAGGGGACCGGGCGACCATAATATGAAGGGCTTGGTGAGGGCAGGTTCAGATCGTACGATAGGGAGAGCCCTAATTCTTCACCGGGAGGCAGAGGATCTACCAAAGGGATGCGTAAAAGTCCTAAGTCACGGGTGTAATCAAGGATAGGTTGACCATCGCTCCAGGAGAGGGTGTGCAGTTGAAATACGCCTGGATAGCGCGCAGGTTCGACGATCAACAACAGATCTGTGATCGGTTCACCGGATTGATTGGGATAGACTATTTGTTCTTCAACAGAGAGATGATGGCGGAGGTAATTCAGGGTTGCGCTAAGATCGTATTGGGTAAGATTGACAGTGAGGGGTTCAGGAGTGGGCGAATCTTGCTGATCGTCTACAGCAAGGGGTGCAGGTTTGGTGGATGTCAAAGTTGGAGGCGGGCTGGTTGCAGTATGACGATCAGGAGTACCTGTTGCAGTGGTGGCAGGGGGCTGGCTTGAGACGATGGAGGGATTCTGGCTTGTGCAAGCAGCTAAAATGGTAACGAGCAGGGATAGGGAAAAGGTAGCTAACTTCGTTTTCATTAAGTTGATTGGGCCGAGTGTGTCAATTGATCTCGTCAGCGGCGGGAGAAATAGGTTCCGAGCAAGCCGCTCAAGTCGGCAGATGTGTATTCTGAGAGAAGGCTGAAAAAATCGTCTCCACTGGCCTGGCGATAACGGAATTGCTCCAGGTAGGCCCTCAAGAATTCCAGGTATTCTTCCTCTCCCATTAAGTCGCGCAGCTCCCCAAGGAACAATGCCCCGCGCAAGTAAACAGCATCCCTATATGGATAAAAGCCAGCTGCCTCGTAGATGGTGGTGTCGACCCAACCCTGAGGGTTGTGAAAGTAAATCCTGTTTTCCCACCACCAATCAGTCAGATCTGGGTAGGCAGTTTCATAGAAATATATCTCGCTGAAGGTGCTCAATGCTTCATCTAGCCAGGGCTCCAGGGCTTGATCGTTGCCGACCAATCCATACCACCACTGGTGGGCAACTTCGTGGGCGGCGATGATGGACAAATTACTTTGCGGATCACCCGTATAGTAATCATAGAAGGCATGGCTGAGGAAGATCAGACCATCGTATTCCATCCCATCCAGAAAATCGGCTTCCACGACCGTAAGGGCTTTATGCGGGTATGGACCGAACAATTCAGTGAAAATTTTTAAAGCTTTGGCCGTTTCCTCCAAAGCAGGGCCGTCTGCCTGGGGGTGATTAGGGAAGGTATAACTCTTCACCAGCACCTCACCCACTTGGGTTTCCTGCTCGAGATAAAGAGGGCTGACCGTCCAGGCGAAATTCCGGGCGGGTGTGAGGTGATAGCGGTAAATATCCCCATCGATCTCGGGGGTAGAACTGGCCGCAAGCACCATATCTCTGCTATTGGCCAGCTGAATCTCCACGGTAAACTCTGCCATGTCGTAAGAGAGATGCTCTCCTAAGAAGGCCTCCTCGCGCACGAGCCAGCCAATCTCAGGGATATATGGCGGTACATAAGGATACCAATCCCCCAGGTTTGTTTGCCGGTCAGTATACCCGTAAGGAGCATTCTGATTTGGCAAATTGAGTTGGAAGGTTATGATTATACCGATTTCATTGCCTGGAAGAAGGTTTTCCGGCAGGGGGATCAGCAACTCACGATCGCTCAGCGTGTAATTTGAGATCGGTTCGCCATTTTCCCAAGTCAGAGCACCGAGGGTAAATCCGTTTGGATAGATATTAGGTTCGATTAGCAAAAGAAGTTCGTCTAATTCGGACTCGGAAGTGTTGATATAGGAAATCTGCTCATCTACCTTTAGCACATGAAGGTCATAGTCCAACTCTGCAGAGAGGGCATATTTGCTCAGGGGCAGGGCAGGATTTTTAGAAACAGGGGCTGGATCTGCAGGGGTGACTGTTTCAGCAGGTACATTTTCGGTCGCAGGCGCAGCGAGGGGAGTGTTTGAACTGCTGGCGGGCGTGGAGGACACTTGATTACCGGTATTGCATCCGCTGATCAAGATTCCGAAACACAGAGTGATGATGATTGCAGCGATTGGTTTCATCATCCTGTTCTCAACCAGTTGGGCAGATTCGATACCCGTTCCTCAATTGCTGCCAGTGAGCCCAGATTGTCTCCTGGATCACAGACGGTCACCAAGGCTGCCACCATCGTCTCAGTGGCTTAAATATACGGATCATTCTCTACTCCAATGAGAAGATTTTTATTTTCGCACCATACTGTTCAGCGACTCGGGGCATCACACGGATTACCGACTCGGTGAAAAGGGATAATCGCGCAGCGGCAGCAGGCATTCCGGACTTGCTAGCCTCCTATCTCCTCTCGTACTGCCCGGTATAAATTCTCAGCCTTGAGCTCGTTGAGCGTGTAGCAAGGGGCGTTGAGATGCTCGGCCAGTGTCTGAGCTAAACCCTGGTCGAAGGAGGCGTGTTCCATGTTGACCACAATCGCTCGAATTGCATCATCCGCTATCCTTTCCGCTATTCGGTGAGCTTCCTCCTGAGGCGGCAGGCCGCTCATTGAGACATTACCTGCGCCGTCGGTAAGCAAAATTATCAATGGCAGGACATCCGGACGGAGGACCTTTTCTCGATCTATGGTTTGATGGGCCAGGAAAAGGCCAGCTGCAAGGGGGGTCTTGCCCCCCACGGGAATGTCTGCCAGGGCGCGGCGAGCCAGCTGGATAGAATTCGTCGGGGGTAATATCATCGTAGCCCGGTCTTTTTGAAAGACGACCAGTCCCACTCGGTCCCTTCGTTGGTAAGCATCTGTCAGCAGGGAGAGGATCGCCCCTTTGGTAGCTGCCATGCGCTCAGCCACCGCCATCGACCAGGAGGCATCGACCACAAAGAGCACCAGGTTGGCAGTCCGTTTAACCCGCACTTTACTTTGAAAGTCTTCGGGCTGAATAGCGAAAGCCACGTGCTTGCGTTGTTCAGCCCGCTCTCGTTGGTAGGGGGCCGCGGCACGAAATGTGGCATCAAAAGCTAGGTCCGTAACCTTGCCTTTCGCTGGTCTGGCGCGAATATAGCGACCACGCTTGCGTTCGGTATGAGATCGCGAGCGGCGTCCAGTCTTTTTGCGTGAAAGTTTATCGAGAGGAGAGTCGATCTTGCGCGGTATAAAAGATTGACCGATCTTGACCTTTTCACCACCATCCCACCAGGTGGCTCTGCCGGAATCAAATACAGATTGGGGTGCCGGGCTCAATGGTCCTTGTTCAGATCCTTCTTCCAGGACCTCCTGGTTCAGACCTTTTTTTTTTCGACGGATTCGGTTTCGCTGGGGACAAGTTCAGGTTCTCCAGTCGCTGCACCACCCTGAAGTTGCTCGATTTTCTCCTGCAGGTCATCCATGGTGATTTCGGTTTGCTGGAAAGGCCCACGCTTGATGCGATGAGGTAGAGCCAGTTCAGCTGCCAAGGCGATATCCCGATCAATAATAGCAGTTCGTCCTTCGAAAGCTGAGTGTGCCCGGGCAGTTTTCAGGATCACCAGATCGGCTCGATGCCCATCGACATTTAAGGAGGTCGTCAAGGCGGCGATCGATAGCAAGTCGCGCTGGATGTAAGTAACATGGTCAAGCAGCAGGCGAGCTGCCTCAATTTGATGGGAAAGATCCTGTTCCCTTGCCAGCCATTCATCGCGGAAACCATCTGGATCTGCTTCGAAACTTAAGTTGCGCTCCATGATCATAACCCGGTCTCGGGCATCCCGGATGCCATGGATTTCCACTGAAAGTGCAAAACGATCAAGAAGCTGGGGGCGTAAATCGCCTTCCTCGGGATTCATGGTTCCAACCAGGATAAAACGGGAGGGGTGCGAGAATGAAATCCCTTCGCGTTCGACGATGTTAATCCCCATCGCCGCGGAATCCAGCAAAAGGTCCACGACGTGATCGTCCAGGAGATTTACCTCGTCGATATAGAGCAGTCCACGATTAGCTGCCGCTAAAACGCCAGGCTCAAATTGGCGTTCACCCTTTTGGATCGCTTTTTCGATATCTAAAGTGCCCACAACACGGTCTTCGGTTGCTGAGACGGGTAAGTTGATGAAAGGGGTAGGTTGTTGTAAAACCGGCAGCGATTCATCATTGGCGACTCGTTCGCGGCATTCGGTGCACCAGGTTGTTGGTCGATCAGGGTCGCAGCTGAAGCGGCAGTCTTTCACCACTTGTACATGAGGTAATAGTGCTGCCAAGGCACGCGCGGCAGTGGACTTGGCGGTGCCCCGTTCGCCGCGAATCAACACCCCCCCAATGAGCGGGGCCACTGCGTTCAAAACCAGGGCGCGTTTCATCCGCTCTTGGCTTACGACGGCGGTAAATGAATAAATTGGCGGCATTTATGACCTCGTCCCTGTGATTATAACCGAGACCCAATCTTATCACAAAGGTTGTCAAGTTATCTATATGCTCTTATAATGTAGGCCTATCTTTTTAACCTGGAGTATCTAAACACATGAATCAGAATTTTGCCCTCGATGGGCAGGAGGCTACAACCGAGAACGAACAACAAGAAGAGGAAATTTACCAAGAGACCGCACAAGAAGAACAATCTTCAACAATGGAAGAATTGTTAGAGGATAATGGCTTAGGGCTTGACTTCCCTCGCCAGGGGGAAATCCGCAAAGGTACCGTTGCCAGAGTTTCCGACACAGAAATTTTAGTCAGCATCGGAACGAAATCCGAAGGTGTGATTCCATCTCGAGAATTAGACCAGATAGAATCAGATCTTCGAGAAGAATTAACTGTTGGGAATGAGATAACAGTCTATGTTGTCAACCCAGAAGATCAGAATGGTAATGTCTTACTTTCCTTTGTGCGTGCACTTGAAGAGAAAGATTGGTTGTTTGCTGAATCGTTGCTTGCCTCAGGTGATGCCTACGAGGGAAATATCGTTGGCTTTAATAAAGGAGGCTTGATTATTCCAATTGGCCAATTACGGGGCTTTGTACCGGCGTCTCAGGTAAGTTTGCTCCGTCGAATTGACTCAAGCGGAAGCACTCCGGAACAACGGTGGGGATCGATGATCGATGAGCCGATCACAGTAGCCGTGATTGAAGTTGATCGGGAGCGACGGCGATTAATTCTTTCCGAGCGCGTCGCCCTCCAGGAGACTCGCGAATCGTTGAAGGAACGCTTGCTGGACGAATTGTCCGAAGGCGATGTTCGCACTGGACGGGTTACCAGCTTGGCTGATTTTGGCGCATTTGTGAATATTGAAGGCGCCGATGGATTGGTGCACCTGTCCGAGATTTCTTGGGAACGCATCGAACATCCAAGAGAGGTGCTGAAGGTCGGCCAGGAAGTCCAGGTTAAAGTCATTGGGGTTGATCGGGAACGTAAACGGATTGGTCTATCGATACGCCAGCTTCAAGAAGATCCCTGGGTTGAAAAGATCGAAGATTTGAAGGAAGGGCAATTGATAGAGGGAACAATCACCCACTTGACCAAGTTTGGCGCTTTCGCCCGCTTAGATGAAGATTTTGAGGGGCTTATCCATATCTCCGAAATCAGCGAGCAGCGCGTCGCTCATCCGAAAGAGATCCTTCATGAAGGCGATGTCGTTACCTTGAGGGTGATCAAGATTGAACCCGAACGACACCGCATTGGGTTGAGTTTGCGAAAAGTTGACTCTCCAGCGTATTCAGATTTTGACTGGAAAATGACGTTGGCTGAGGTTGTGGAAGAAAGCCAGGACGAGGAAAGTGAAGGCGCTATTGAGTCTGAGGTGGTGGTTGAGGAAGAGGTAAAACCAGCTGATGTTGAAGAAGAGGTCGAGTCTGCTGAAGCGGAAGCAGTCATCGAAGAAGTGGTAATTGAAGAAGAGGTCGAGCTCGCTGAATCTGAAGAGGCGGTTGAAGAGGCAGTAGTTGAAGAAGAAGTCGAGTCTGCTGAAGCGGAAGCAGTAATCGAAGAAGCAGTAGTTGAAGAGGAAGTAGAGTCTGCTGAAATGGAAGCCGCTGTTGAAGAAGTGGCCGAGTCTGCTGAAGCGGAAGCGAACGTTGAAGAAGTTGTTGAAGAGCCACAGGCCGAAGGTAAGGATCCCGCAGAACCAGACAGCGAAGATTAATCTCTCCACTTACAGCGTGCCGGATTACAGCGCGCTGTTTTTTGTTTAATCAGACGATACAACCCATCGATTTTGGGATTATAAATATCCCTGACGGGGGCTACATTGGTGTTTAAGGGAATTGAAGATCGATTTACTGCACAGCATTTGTTGAACAAAGATAATCTAAGAGTTTTATTAACTTGTCTTGATTCGAGAACCGAATAGCATGATGGCAGGATAAACTCTGGTAGAATCCAATTGGACTAAATGTCTCGTAATCAAATTACTCACTGATTATGATTTGCTTTATTGCCGTTGATGTTTGTGAAATCGTAGGAGGTACGCTTTGTCCAGCATGGAGCGTTTTACCCAAAGGGCTCGCAGGGTTTTGAGCTTAGCCCACCAAGAAGCTGAGCGTATGCGACAGAATTATATAGGTACAGAGCATCTTCTTTTGGGCTTGATCCGCGAAGATGGTGGTGTTGCCGGGCGAGTTTTACGAGAATTAGGATTAGAGGCTGAGCGGGTTCAGGAAATTATTGAGAGATTGACCGGAACAGGCACAGCTCCAGGCGGGAAGTTAGACTTGTCCCCTGGCACCCAACAAGTGCTTGAATATGCAGTGGATGAAGCGCGCCGTCTTGGACACCATTATATTGGTACCGAACATCTTCTGCTCGGCTTGGTTCGTTATGGCGAGGGGGTAGCCAATGATGTCTTGACGAAGCTGGGTGTCACTCCCGAGCAAATTAGACGACAGACACGGCGCGTGCTTCAAGAGAGCAGCTCGTCCCGGCGCAGCTCCGGAGAACGAAAACCATCACAACCGGAGAAGCAACAGCAAAAAACGCCCCTAGTTGATCAGCTAGCAATTGATTTGACATCCTTAGCCGAGGAAGGGAAACTCGATCCGGTTATCGGGCGCACAATGGAGATCGAACGGGTGATCCAAATTCTCGCCCGGCGGACTAAGAACAACCCGGCGTTGGTTGGCGAACCCGGAGTGGGCAAGACGGCTATCGTCGAAGGTTTAGCTCAAAGAATCCTGGATGGTGACGTACCCGCACCACTTTTAGATAAGCGTGTCCTGCAGTTAGATGTAGGTTCCTTGGTCGCCGGAACGATGTATCGCGGTCAGTTTGAGGAACGTCTTAAACGCGTGATTGATGAACTCAAAGCTGCCGAAGCCATTCTCTTTATTGATGAAGTTCATATGTTGGTCGGTGCAGGTGCGGCGGGCTCATCCGTTGATGCTGCCAACATCCTAAAACCTGCCCTTTCACGCGGCGAACTACAGGTGATCGGAGCTACGACTCATGATGAGTATCGTAAACATATCGAAAGCGACGCGGCCTTAGAACGCCGCTTCCAGCCCGTTGTGATTGAGGAACCCAACGTTGACGAGACGATTGAAATATTGCGCGGAGTTCGTTCAGCTTACGAAGAGCACCATCGTCTCTTAATTTCTGACGATGCTTTGGATGCAGCGGCCCAACTTTCCTCTCGCTATGTCACCGATCGCTTCTTACCGGATAAAGCCATTGACCTGATCGATGAGTCGTCTTCACGAGTGCGTATGTACAAAAGCCCGGCAGCTAAGATAGCCAAAGAATTGATCGGTCAGCTCAAAGAGATACGCCATAATCACGGGATGGCTCTCGAGGATGGCCGTTATGAAGATGCGCAGGAGATCCTCGAGCGACAAGAGGCTCTTGAAAGCCAGTTAGAAAGGTCACAAACTGCTTGGGATCGCAGCACCAGCCCAGTGGTAACGGCTGAAGATATTGCCGAAGTGGTCTCAATGTGGACGGGCGTGCCAGTGATGCAGATCGCACAGAAAGAAGCTGCCCGTCTACTGAAAATGGAAGAAGAACTGCGGGCGCATATCGTCGGTCAGGAAGAGGCGATTGAAGCTATCTCCAAAGCGGTTCGCCGGGCAAGAGCTGGTTTGAAAGATCCCCGCCGCCCGATCGGCTCCTTTATCTTCCTGGGACCAACAGGTGTTGGCAAGACTGAACTGACCAAAGCACTGGCTCGGTTCCTCTTTGGCAGCGAAGAAGCTTTGATCCAACTGGACATGTCGGAATTCATGGAACGGCACACTGTCAGCCGCCTGGTGGGTGCGCCCCCAGGCTATGTGGGGTACGAAGAAGCCGGACAGCTAACCGAAGCCCTGCGCCGCCGGCCTTACTCGATTGTCGTCTTTGATGAGATCGAAAAGGCGCATCCCGAAGCACATAACATGCTGCTGCAAATAATGGAAGAAGGACACCTTTCTGATGCCCGCGGTCGCACTGTGGATTTCCGCAATGCATTGATCGTGATGACCTCTAATGTGGGCGCAGATATGATAATGCGACAAACCTCTATTGGCTTCGATGTTAAACGCGATGAAGAATTAGAGGAGCGCATGGTTTACAAGGAGATGCGTAAGAAATTGCTTGACGCGCTCAAGCGAGTCTTTCGCCCAGAATTTATCAACCGGGTCGATGCTGTGATCGTCTTCCGTTCTTTAAGCAGGGAGAGCATCAAGGAAATTGTTCAGCTGGAGCTCGATAAGGTCAGCCAACGGCTTGAAGAACACGCAATTGTGATCAGCATTACCCCCTCTGCCTTGGATCTGTTAGCTGAAATGGGCTATGACCCGGAGATGGGTGCTCGACCTCTGCGTCGCGTCATCCAGCAGAACATCGAGGATGCGTTTTCCGATGCCCTCCTAGCCGGCGAATTTGAAGATGGGGACACGATTATTGTCGATGCGGTCGATGACGAGATCAGCCTTTACCGCAGTGAAGAGAAGCCCATCGAACAAGAAGAAGCACTGGCAACTGGGTGAAAACTGATATCCGGTAGGTAGAGAATATTCAAAGAGCACAGATATTGCACCTGTGCTCTTTTTCGATCTTAGTATCATTACGAGCGATTTCGTTGGGGTGATATAAAGCGGACGGCTAAGTTATAATTCATCTATGCCAAAGATTCGAACTCAATATGTCTGCCAGCAGTGTGGGCGCAAATCTACCCGGGAAATGGGGCGCTGCCCGCAATGCAATGCCTGGAATAGTATGGTCGAGGAAGTAGTTGCCTCCTCCAGCGCGAAAAGAAAAACCAGCGTACGTGGTCTCGGTGGTGCTTCAACCCCACGCCGGCTTTCTGAGATAGGGGAAGGGGTTGAAGAGCGGCTGCAGATTCCCATTCAAGAATTTTCCCGCGTACTCGGGGGTGGAATTGTGCCTGGCTCGATAGTGCTCATTGGTGGCGATCCGGGGATAGGTAAGAGTACACTGCTGCTCCAAACAGCTTTGGAAATATCCCGCAACGATAGGGTTTTGTACGTTTCGGGGGAGGAATCAGAACGGCAAATGAAAATGCGCGCTCTGCGTTTGTCGCGGGAGGCTGACGGGGGAAACTCAACCTTGCCAGATGACCTGTTGTTAGTTACCGAAACCAATCTAGATGTCATTTTTGAACATGTGTCGCAAGTACAGCCCAAACTATTGATTGTGGATTCAATTCAAACAACGACATTACCCGAGCTGGAGTCGTCCGCAGGTTCTGTCTCTCAGGTGCGTGAAAGCGCTTCTCGTCTGCGAGAACTGGCGAAATCAAGCGGGATAGCGGTATTCCTGATCGGGCACGTCACCAAGGAAGGCACAATCGCTGGTCCGCGCGTCTTGGAGCACATTGTGGACACGGTCCTTTATCTTGAGGGCGATCGATTTCACTCTTATCGTTTACTGCGCTCGGTAAAGAATCGCTTTGGGGCTACTTCTGAGGTAGGGGTTTTCGAAATGCAGGAGCGCGGTATGATTCAGGTGACCAATCCTTCTGAATCTTTCTTGGCTGGACGGTTAGTTAATACCCCTGGTTCAGCGATCGCCGTCACTATGGAGGGGACTCGCCCCTTGCTGGTTGAAATCCAGGGTTTAACCAGTTCGACTTCTTTCGGTAATCCCCGCCGCACACCTAACGGAGTTGACATGAACAGGCTCCTGTTGATCGTGGCTGTACTTTCCCGGCGGGTCGGTTTTCGATTAGCTGAGCAGGATGTCTTTGTCAATGTAGTGGGAGGTCTCAGAGTCAGTGAGCCTGCAGCTGATCTGGCGATTGCTGCCACGATTGCTTCATCAATCCGTGACGTGCCAGTGCGGGCGGAGGCGGTTCTGATCGGGGAGCTCGGGCTTTCGGGGGAATTGCGGGCTGTGGGACAGATGCCTGCCCGGCTAAGTGAAGCGGCTAACCTGGGATTTAAAACGGCGGTTGTACCTGGACGGCTTCGGCAAAGTGAACCGTGGCCGGTGGATATCCAGGTCAGCGAAGCTCGTTCCCTGCGTCAGGCCTTGGATCAAGTGTTGCTCAAAGATTGAATCCTGGACGGGGCACAAAGTGCCCCGAAGCAGTCTCCCGGTTTTTTAGTGAAAACGCCCTTTTGGAGATTGCCCCGGTCCCGTCCCTATGGTCCAGGATCGAGATCTGGCTCTTCCCGAGACAGGCCTCGACGCAAAAACGCTCCTCCAATGACAAAAGTGGATGTTTTTATCAACGGCTGAGCAGTTACTGAAACCTCTATAATCTTCACAAACATTAATATAAAACCTACGTAAACTTACATTGACGGGGGATGGTTAAACCTGATAGATTTATATGATCTGATCGTTAGCAAATAATGAAATCATGCTATCCTCTTGCTTGATCTGAAGGGCTTAATTCGACCCCCGGATCAAAGATAGGAAATAGAAATTCCAAATGTTCTTGAAGCGCTTCCAATTGGGGTTGATCCACCTTGCAGTTGCTATGACTTTGGTTCCTATAAATAGCACGTTAAACCGGGTCATGATCAAAGAGCTCGCTTTCTCAGCTACCCTGGTGGCTGCTCTTGCCTCCCTGCCCTATCTTTTATCCCCGATTCAAGTCTTTATCGGTTCTTTTTCGGACCGGCATCCGGTCTTGGGCTGGCACCGGACACCCTATATCGCTATCGGCTTAGTGTTTTGTGTCTTGGGTGTGGTTCTCTCTCCCCTGGCGGCTTTTGTGCTGGCTGAAAATTTCTTAATCGGACTTCTGTTTGGATTAGTCGCTTTCGGGGCATGGGGTATGGGCTTTAATTTCGCCACCGTCTCATATTTTTCACTGGCTACTGATTTATCCGGAGAGAAAGAGCGCGGCAGCACAATCTCTGTGATGTTTTTAATGATGATCATCGGGATCATCTCGACTTCGCTCCTGCTCAGCCGTTTGGTCGATCCATATTCGCCTGAAGCGCTGGTGCGATCCTTTTGGATAGTTGGTATTATCGCTTTGGTTTTAGGATTTCTCGGCTTGATTAAACTGGAAAAGCGAACCAGTGCGGAACAGTCGCAGGTAGAAGAACGTTACTCCTGGAGGGTTCTTGCGGACACGATTCTAGAAAATAAACAGGCGACGATCTTCTTTGTCTACCTGATCATCTTGTTAATCGCACTCCTCGGTCAGGATATCCTGTTGGAACCTTTTGGGGGCGAGGCCTTTGGAATGGCTGTCACTGATACAACGCGTATCACCTCAATTTGGGGCGTCTTCACGCTCAGTGCTTTGTTAGTTGCAGGTGCTCTAGAACGCCGAATAAGTAAACGGACAATTGCGTTTTGGGGGGGTGGAGTTGCATTGGTCGGATTCGTATTGATCGCCGCCAGCGGGGTCCTGGCCAATATAGGTGTTTTCTATACCGGTGTGGTCTTGCTGGGTACCGGCACAGGACTTTCAACGGTTTCAAATCTTTCATTAATGCTTGATATGACCACAGCCACCAAAGTTGGTTTGTTTATCGGTGCCTGGGGGATGGCCAACGCGGTATCCCGCTTGATTGGTGCTCTGTTGAGTAGTTTGGTCCGCGATATACTGACCCAAGTTCTGCAGGATCCGGTCCTTGCATATGTGTCCGTTTTCAGCATTCTGGCGTTGCTGCTGCTCATATCATTGATCATCTTGCGCCGGATCGATGCCACGGCTTTCCACCGGGAGGCAGCGACAACGACAGTGATAGAAAGAGCAGCTCTGGCGAGTGATGTATAGCCTGCTGAGTCTTCGACTCTGGCAACCATCGTCAAAACGATATTAAAGAGATTTTATGACCGAAGAGTGGTTGAGTTTAAGTGAAGTAGCAAGCATGTTGGGTGTCCATCCCAGCACGGTGCGCAACTGGTCGGATCAGGGGCATCTCCCCGCCCATCGCACTCAGGGCGGGCATAGACGTTTCCGGCGACGTGAAGTGGAGCTGTGGATTCAATCTCACCGGGAAGATGGATTGGATGAAGGACACCTGGTGGTGCAGGCAGCTTTGAAAAACATTAGAGTCAAGGTTAGCGAAGGGCGGCTAGAGAGCGAAGGGTGGTATGAAAAGATGGATGAAGATGCTCGTAATCAATACCGGCACAGTGGACGCGCTTTGCTTCAGGGATTGCTCGAATCTCTAGCTGCGGAAGGCGAGTACGACAATTCGGAAGCGCGCTCATTGGGTTTTGAATATGCCTCCAGGGGCTGGCGCCAGGGATTAACCGCAGCTGAAGCTTCGCTGGCTTTCTTATTCTTCCGCAATGTCTTGTTGGATGCAATGCTCACTGTGTATGAAGAATCAACCATCCAAACACCCAAAGCTTGGAGCGATATTTTCCGCAAGATTTACCGCTTTACCGACCAAATCCAGATCACATTACTCGAAACCTACGATGCCTACCAGCGAGGCAACCGCTGAACTTAAAACCGCACGAATATCAATCACATATCGTTGACATTCTGGTTTGAATAATTATTGGTGTCTCAACCCCCGGGTCAGTAAGGGCGGGTTATAATTATTTACGCAGGTAAATTCCAGGTATGATGGAGAACAATATGACGGATAGCGGGGCACTACTGGTAAAGAAGAGAAGAGAAATGCCGATTATTTCCCGGGTACAGCGCAACCACGGGCTTGAGCATGCTACCTTGCATATCCTTTCGCAGCGCCATCCTAAGCGCAGTCTGGCTGGTCACGCGGACACACGTGGTTTTTGGGTGATGGGGGATGTGCCGATCGAGGATGTCTATGAAGCAGTCGAAGAAGCGCTCGACCGGTTGCGTAAAGGTGAAAAACACCTAGCTGTTCACCGCAATTGCGGCACAAATTTTGTGACCTCTGGTGTCCTGGCAGGTTTAGCTGCGGGGATAGCCATGTTCGGGGTTGGCAAAAGTCTACGCGACAAACTAGAACGATTGCCTTTAGCGATGTTCGTTGCCACCTTCGCCTTGATTTTCTCACAACCTTTGGGATTCTTTTTGCAAGAACGAGTGACGACCTCCGCTGAACCTGGAAATTTGCAAGTAGTTGAGATCGTTGCCAGTCGCAAGGGGAGGATGAAGGCTCATCGCATAACAACTCGGAATTAATTATGGAGCGAGAACAGAAACCGGTCGTTTATGTTTTTCATGGGGATGACGAACTGGCGATAAGTGAATCAATCGCTGAATTAAAATCAAGATTGGGCGATCCATCCATGGTTGAGTTGAACTTGACCATACTGGATGGTCGTTCGCTTTCTATTGAGGAGTTCGAGACTGCGGGTAAATCCATGCCGTTTCTTGCAGAACGTCGCCTGATGGTTCTTAATCACCCGTTAGCATATATGCATATTGGCTCAAATCGCAAGAGAGTCCTGGCTTTTCTGGAGGATCTTCCTGAACAAAATGCCGTTGTGCTGGCTGAATATCGCCCTCTTCTTAATCCGAAAGATAAAAGGCAAGGAAAATCACATTGGTTGGAAGAATGGGGGAATGCGATGGGAGCTAAAGTTTATCTCCGGGAGTTCAGCCTTGCACGGGGAAATCAGTTGACCGAGTGGATACTAAACCGCGCCAGACAAGCAGGTGGTGTGTTCGAACCAAAAGCTGCTGCGCTCCTTGCCTCCTTGGTGGGGGAAGATGTCCGTCTGGCTGACCAGGAGATCACCAAATTACTGACCTTTGTAAATTTCGAACGTCCAGTTGTAGAGGCAGATGTGATCGACTTGACGGCAGTTCTTCCCGAAGGCGATATTTTTGAGTTTGTCGATGCATTGGGAAACAGGGACCAAAAAAAAGCAGTCGGTGTATTTCATCGCTTATTGGCTGACCAGGATCAGCTGCGAATATTTAGCATGGTCGTGCGCCAATTTAGATTGTTGCTCTTATCCAGAGAAATTCTGGATCAAGATGGGGGAGATGCAGATATAGCCAGGCGCTTGAAAATCCATCCCTATGTCAGCAGAAAAATCGCCTCCCAGGCGCGCCATTTTCCTCAGGCTAATTTGGATCAGATCTATCATCGCTTGCTTGATATTGATTCCGGTTTAAAAACAGGGAAAATGAATGTCGACCTGAGTGTTGACCTATTAATCGCTGAGATTACGTGACCGGGCTCCCATTCAAGCTCTGAATCCCAATCCAGAAGTGATGGGGACGCACGGATTTTGTCAACCTGACTTCTATCTTGCCCGCTTTTATGGCCTGATCATCAGATTTGGGCAGAACCATGCTGGGATGGACGAAGCAAATGTTCGGCTGTTTTCCATACTTGTCCTGATAATAGATGGCTGCACGATTAACCTTGGTGAATAAATCAGATTTTGTATCGTTATCAAACCACAGCATTCCAATGTTCATTGATCAACTCCTTTCGCCGAATCTTAATCAGATAGATTACTGATTGGAATTAATCTACCACCGATGATCACATTGTAGTTCGGTTGATAGATCAATTCTGGGTGTTTCATCGACTCAACTGTGGGTAATAATTCAGGATAATTGTCGACTTTCTCAAAGATATATGTACCAAATGAATGCAGCAGCTGCCCTTTTGTTGAGTGCACATCCTCCGGATTTATTGATATGATCGGCCATATTCCCGAGCTAGGACCCTTAGTAACCAGTGTTTTGAGGTTGAGGTATACACTGTAGTCGCTGAGCATAGGTGCAAAACTTTGATAATCATCAATCAACAGCATCATCACTCCTCCCCTCTCCCTGCCAGAACGTCTCTGTTCCGCAATGGAGGCGAACTCGATCACCATTTCCCCCGCAGCACGCTCGTAGGGTGTGAGTAGAGCGTGGCAATTGGGATACTTCATCAAGTTAGCATACCGATCCACCTTATTGGTGATCACACACAAGCTCACCTGATCCGGATTATTGAGCATGCTGGCGGATAAGCTCATAGCCTTCAATATTTGAGTCTTTTCAACGCTGTTTTCCCCGACAACCAGGATAGATCCAGATTTAGGGTTGTCAAGACTGATCATGAACGGCAGTCCATCTTGACACACTCCAACTAAAAAGGAATATGGCGGAAATGGACCGAATGAATTGAGTATTGAATAAATACTGGGTGCAGCGTTCAATCTTCTTCGAGGCAGGACCTCTCTGGATTGGTGGTCCTGGTTATCTGTGAGTGATATTTCCGGATTGCTTTTCCAGAAGGTGGATAGGTTCAATAAATTAGTCGCCATAATAAGCTCCTTATAATGCAAAACAAGAACAAGTGTTCTATTTATATCAGAACACCTGTTCTTTGTCAAGAGCTCGCTTGGCTAGCTCTGCGTCCAAATACTCAAAGTTTCAATATGATATGTTTGGCAAAAAAAATCGAAAGGGATGAACTTCTCTGGTGAATAGCCCCTCTCGGTGAGGATCTTGCTGTCCCTGGCCAAGGTCGCTGGATCGCAGGAGATATATAGGATCATTTCTGGCAGCATGGAAATGATCCTTCCGAGAACGTCCTTGTTTAAACCCGTTCTTGGAGGATCAACCAAAACGAATTCGGGCTGCACTTCTAACATGGGCAGTATCTCTTCAACCGCGCCTTGATAAAGCTCTACATTATCATATTCGTCCAGATTATCGACAAAATCCTCTGCCGCGGTCTCAGAAGACTCAATTGAAATGAGTTTTCCAACATGATCAGCAATAAATGCACTAAACAAGCCCACACCCGAATATAATTCGAGGGCAACTCCCGTACCTTCTGGGATATTCTCTTCAATTAACGCCACCATCTTTTCTGCCAATGGTGTGTTGACCTGGAAAAATGACCCTGCTGAGACCCGAAAATTCCGTCCCTTTACCTGCATAATAGTATATGCGCTCCCTGCCAAGATCTGTTTATTTCCAGGACTGACATGGACTACGGAAACTGGAAGCGACTCGACATCAAATTCAGCATCGAATAAGCTTGTCGATTCAAGCGTCAATAAGATGTCGTCCTCAGCCCCAAGCCGTAAACCAAAGGTCGTTACACCGGTTTTGGGTCCTATCTCCAGCAGGGGCCATAAATCATTGAGTGATCCCCGAGGCAGATGGCATTCTGAGATCTCTAAAATCCCTTTCTTATTCGCGCGGATGAACCCCGGTTTCATGCCCCCGCTGATGTGAAATTGAATCTGGTTGCGGTAGTTATATTCCTGAGGAGAGGGGATCGTCTCCTCAATCTGTGGGTTTTTAAGGCCCCCAATTCTTTCCAACTGGTCCTGAAGAACTTTACGCTTGATAACCAGCTGCTGCTCGTAATCAATATGCTGGTAATGACATTCTCCACAAACCTCAAAATGCTGGCAACGTGGATCGACCCGATAAGGTGAAGGCTCTAAAACTTCCAACAATTCAGCCCGCGCATATTTCTTTTTATCGGTCACGATCCTGATCCGTACAGTTTCACCTGGTATGCTGAAGGGGACAAAAACTGCACGCCCATCTGGAAGGCGTCCTATTGTGTCCCCACCATAAGCGGGATTATCCAGGGTAAGTTCTATGATCTTCGACAATGAAGCTCCCATAAGCTGATTTATTAACAGTCTTCTTTAAGCGATAAATTCGTCCATAGCGGCTAATAAATTATTGATATCTTCGATCTGAGTTTCCCCCATGTGCGCAATACGGAAAGTGATGCCCCGTAATTTCCCATAACCATCCGCGATCTGCATCCCTTTTGACATGAGGAAGTTATTCAACTCAGCAATGTCTAGATTCAAGGTGTTACTGACTGTTGTCACGGTCTGTGAGCGATAACCTTCCTGGGCAAAGATCTCGAATCCGTTGGCGAGCACCCAATCTTGTACAAGCCCAGCCATCGCGCTGTGTCGCGAGAAGCGTTTCTCTAAACCATCGTTTATTATGCGATCCAATTGCATATCCAGAGCGAATATCAGTGATATGGCCGGTGTAGCAGGTGTAGAGTCTTTGTTTAGATGGGTCTCCATGCGGACCAGATCAAAATACCAGCCCCGTTCTGGTACTTTTCGGGCGCGAGCGAGGGCCCGATCAGATACCGCCGCGAGCGCTAATCCCGGGGGCAAAGCAAGGCATTTTTGGGAAGAGGCCAGGACCATATCCAAGCCCCAGGCATCCATCTCGATCTTGATGCCTCCGAGGGATGAGACTGCATCGACGCCGATCAAGGTGTTTGGACTCGCCCTGCGCACAAGGGCAGCGATCTCTTGAATAGGATTCTGGACACCGGTAGAAGTCTCATTGTGAACCAGGGTGATCAGATCGTATTCTTTACGTTTCAATGCTTCCGCAACTATCTGCGGTGTGATGGGATGTCCCCATTCAACTTCTAACCGGTCGGTCTGCTTGCCGTTGGTTTCGGCGACTTCATACCATCGCTGACCGAAGGCCCCGTTCACACAACTCAGTACATCTTGCTTGGCCAGGTTGCGGATGGCGGCTTCTTGTAATCCAGTGCCGGAGCAGGTGACGACGAAAACCAGGGATTCGGTATCGAACAGCTGCCGGGCATTTTCCCTGGCTCGGCGATATACGGTTTCAAATTCTTGGCTGCGGTGAGGCAGCATGGCCTGGGTTTGAGCTGAGAGAACCTCGGGATCAACATCCACTGGACCGGGAACAAACAGGGGTGACATTAAAACCTCCGCAATAAAAAATAAGAACCATTAAACCTTTGTAAGTATATTTTACCAGTCAAGTTTGGTAGGTATAATTGCGCTGTGCGACGTTTGTTATCGTTGGCCGCAATAATTTTGATCGCCTGTCAGGCAGTGAGCTCTCTGGCTACACTTCCTACGGTTAACACGCGCCCGTCTCCGACCGCATCCCCGGTCACGCCCCAACCGACTTTAACACCGGTACCCACCCTCACCCCAATACCTGAAGAAGGATTTACCGTTCGCCTGCACCCAGATGGGCCGTTATATGTGGGGGATCAGGTCAGCATTGAAGTCATTTCTCCTGAAGATAGTGATCTGGAAGAGAAAAATGTTCAAATTCGGGTGGGTGGCTTGGAACCCAAAGACTTGGGCTCATCTGGTTTCGGGGAATACGGCATCGGAGGACGCTTACAGGCTACCTTCAGCTGGGTCTGGGATACCAGCGATCTCGTATCGGGTGATTATCATATCGGGTTTTCCGTTCAACCGGATGGTCCTGAGTGGACAGAAACAGTCAGCCTTTTACCAGCTATGGATGTTCCCAGCCCAGAACCTATGGCGCGCTGGGAGACGATCGAGATCGAATGCTGCGATGTCCACTTCATTTCCGGAACAGATTTTGTCCAAGATCTCCCGGATTTATTGGATGTCATCCAGTTGCAGGCGGAGGACGCTGTCCAGCGAATGGGGATTGAGTTTGAGCAACGCGTTCCCATCACCATCCTGCCGCGCGTGGTAGGTCATGGAGGATTTGCTGGCAGCGAAATTTATGTCTCATATACCTTTAGTAATTATGCCGGTAATGATCTGCCACAGGTGCTGCACCATGAGATGATCCACATATTAGATCGACAGTTGGGGGGTGAACTACGACCTTCCCTGTTTGTCGAAGGCCTTGCCGCATATCTCTCGGATGGGCATTTCAAAAAGGAACCATTTCTGTCAAGAGCTGCCGCCTTGCTTGACCTTGGTTGGTACCTGCCGTTAAATGACCTGGCTGACTCATTCTACACATCGCAGCATGAAATTGGCTACCTTGAAGGAGCTGCGCTGGTTCACTATATGGTTAATAGATATGGCTGGCAGGCTTTCAATGATTTCTATCGGGATATTTATCCTCATCCCAGTGGGGACCAGTCTCAAGCCATAGATCAGGCATTGCTAAGCCATTTCGGTCTAACCTTAGAGCAGCTGGAGGCGAAATTTAAAACTGATTTACACTGGCAGAATATCAATCCTGACATGTACGACGATGTAATCTTATCGGTGACTTATTACGAAGCGGTGAGGCGCTACCAGCGCATGCTGGATCCATCAGCTTATTTCTTGACTGCCTGGTTGCCGGATGGTGAGCAAATGCGTCAGCGGGGGATTGTGGCTGATTACTTGCGTCGGCCTTCAACTCCAGAAAATCAGGTTATCGAAGAATTACTGGTAGAAATTGATCTGCATATTCGGGCGGGAAATTACCTTAAGGCAAAAAAAGAACTCAATCAGGTCGATCAAAAATTAGACCTGATCGAAAACGATGTCTTGATCGCCACCTTCCAGCCTGAAGAGGCTCAGAATTCAGAGATTAAGCTCGATTGATTTTGATTAAACTTATGAAGAATTTCAGGTTAGGGCTATCCACCGGGAGCCGCAAATAAACTTTCTTTTACAGATACCACCCCCTGGACCTGGCACTAAGGACAAGCTGCGCCAATCAGGACCATCGCTCCACGGAAGGGCGGTACGCAGTAAAGATTGAGAAAATCAAAGACGAAAGCTGACCCAATCAAAACACATACCAGCACGACAGCACAACCACACCCGGCCCACAACCAGGTTCGCCGGGGGCTACTTTCCTCCGGGACCAGCGGCTCGACCGGACTCTCTGGAATCCGTCCGGCGTAAGTCGGCGGGGGGGAAGAAGGATACTGCGCTTCTTGAGGCGCGCTGGTTTCATACTCAGGTGGGTCCGGCACGGATTCTCCGCTGGACAGACTAACCTGGGTCGCATTCGGATCGAAAGGCACTTCTTCAAAGGTCAGGCTGACATTTTCTCCCAGGAGAATCGTGTCACCGGATTTAAGGATGCGTTGACCAGTTATTCGTTGTGTGTTGACGAAGGTGCCGTTGGTTGAACCCAAATCTTCCAATACGTAATCACCGTATTGGGACGTCAGGCGTGCATGCTGTCTGGAGATCTCTTCGTCATTGATGAAAACGTCGCTTCCCGCCTCGCGACCGATTGAGATCTCACTTGCTATCAATGGATACACCTTTCCGGACGCCGGGCCGGTTACCATAACCAGTTGGTACGCCATATCTTCCTCCTGATCCCTCAACGTGGTTGGTGAAGATGGAATGAAATAAGTGTAATGGCAATTATTTTCTATGTCAAACTCACCTGATTCTACTCAAAGTGACTTAATTTGCATGGTGTAATCGAATTCCTCGCCAAAAGCACCGATCACACCTTGCATAACGGATTCAACAGTCGGCGGTGGAGAGAGAATCTCTGCTAGACTGGTCTCTTGATAATCTTCCAAACCACAACCGATAATCCCTTCCCAGTATGACATATCCGGGTTGACATTTAAGGCGAATCCGTGTCTGGATACACCGCTTGCATCCACCTTGACCCCAATGGAAGCGATCTTAGACGGAAGTTGGCTGGCCATTAGAGATTCGTCACCGCTCTGGGTGGGTGGGGGCAGCTGGGTCCACACGCCGGTTAGCCCAGGATTTTGTTCAGCAGTCACTCCCAGCTTTGCCAAGGCTGTGACCAGGGTCACCTCGAGTTTGCGCAGGTATTCAATGTAATCTGCCTTTGGCAGATGTGCTGAATCCCGTCTCTGTTCCACTTGTAAGTTCGGAGTTCCCAAGGGTATCAAAGGGTAGCCCACTAATTGTCCAGGACCGTGATAGGTCACATCGCCACCCCGGTCGACCCAGTGTACGCTTATATTTTTTCTCGCTAGTGTGGCCTTATCCCAAAGCATATTATCAGCGTTACCGCTGCGACCAAATGTGTATGTATGCGGGTGTTCTAGGAGCAGCAGCGTGGGTTGTTGAATTCCAGCGGATATCTCACCAGCCAGCTGGTTTTGTAATTCCCAGGCTTCTTCATAAGGCACTATTCCCAGCAGGTGCACATGACAGGTTCTTATCATAGAGCATAGTATAACGGAGTTTCTCCTGGCATAGGTGTCTCCTAAAATGCGAGAAAAAACTCATATAAGCGATTAACATTCCGTTTACCTTTTTCAAATACGGGCGGTTTATACTTATATTCAGGACGTTCAGGTCTGGATTGAACACTGCATTAAAGGATAAAAGGGTACTTTATGAAATTAGATCGCTATACACAAAAATCACAAGAAGCTGTCCTGAGTGCACAGCGCGGCGAAAACCTTCCTGGTCATCTGCCTGGTTGGAAAAATTTGGCAGGAAATGACAGTGCCCTCCAGTTGGCGTGATCAAGCGGCATGCGGTGTAGACCCTGGACCCCTGGACCCAGCCATTTTGGACAGCCCAACGAACCTCAGGCATGACATTGCCAAGAGCACCGGAGTCGCGGACTGTGGTGCCCCCCGACATTAACGCCTTATACAGGTAGCTGCTTGCTTTCAGAGCTACTGTGATCGGCGTGTAGACCTTTAGATTCTCGTAGGCATAGGTGTAGGTCCCTGAGTCTGGCTCCTCCCAGTAATAACTCGGATGGGTATGCATGTCGATCAGACCGGGCAGTAAGATTGCCTCGGGCAGGTCGATGATGCGGGCATTGGGGAATTCGGGTGCTCCGGCAGCGGGGCCAACGTAGACAATACGCTTGCCATTAACAGCAACCAGTCCGGATGAAATTGGTTCAGCACCGGTGCCGTCGATCAGAGTTTTACTGCAGATAACAAGGTTGATGTTTTCTTGAGGCATGTTGCTCTCCAGGGATATGTCATGAACGACTGATTTCCTCGCGATGTTTAACGATCTTGCCGATTTGAAGCCGGACATTCTCAGGAAGCGGCTCAGGCTGGTGGTCGTTGATGATTGTCTCTACTCGCTCCCTTGCACGGGCTGCCAGAGATTTGCTTCCCTTGCTTTCCCAATCTTTATAGTTGCCGCGTTCGAATAGATCTGGATACCAGGTTTTCTTATGGTGCTTGCGAGTGTGTTTGGTCCCCAGGTAGGACCCATTTGCCCCAACCTTGGCGATATCATCCAGCGCCAGGGTCTCATCGTTCACTTCTATGCCTTTGAAGAACGTTTTCACCCAATCTACGATCTGGTTACAAATGGCCAGTTGGACAAATGACTAAGTGAGACCTGATTCCAAATACCCTAAGTCATGAATGATGTTGCCACCCATAAGGACATCTGACAAGATCGTCAAGGCGGCTTCAGCGGCAGCTTGCTGATCAACTACCTTTGAATCGCTCCCACCGGCCAAAGAAAACGTTGGCAGGTTATAACGCTGAGATACCGAACGGATAAAACCCTTCTCGGGATAAGCGTAAGGCGAGACCATGGTACGCATATCCATTGATGCAGGATCCATGGCGGAAATGATCATCGGGGCACCTTCACGGGTGAGTTGTGAGAGAACCAGGCCCACCAATATCCCTGCATTGTCCAGGGCTATCGCACCAGCTTGTGTCATTGGACTGGTAACACCTGCGTTTGACCCAGAGATGTACAACGATGGTAATCCCTTACCGGAAAGATATAACAGCTTTTCCAATGCGTCCTCATTATGGACTGCACCGGAGACCACATTGATATAACAGGTCAGTATGGGTTTTTCCCTGAGGGCTTCGACGCCCCCAACCACGGCTTCTGCCATTTCCACCGAATTTTTAAGGCTTTGGGATTCATAAGAGACAACGATGATTGGCTTGGTTGTGTTTGCGAGCATCACTTCTGTTTGGTACGTATCTGCCAGGGTCTGATCCACATCGGATGGCAAGAGCATTGACATAATAAAATCAATGTTGGACAGGGCGTCACCCAGGCGGACTCCATCAATAACATCTTGCAGTATTGGTTTTCGTCGTTCTCCAGAGCGGCGGTCGATTAGATTCATACAATCAGAGCCAGGGCCAAAAAAGCAGCGTTCTCCACCCAAAGGCATTACAGGATTGCCGTGCCGATCTTAGAGCGTAACTTCCTTGGGAACGGTAGAAAGGGCATTTTCAACCAGCTTTGGCGGTACATGCACAAGATTTCCATCGGAGACTCTTGCACCCGCTTTTTTCAACAGGTCAATAGCTTCTGACAAATGAAGCCGCACACCAATACCTTCCAGTATCTCAAGGCTGGCTGCATGGATCTTTTGAACCTGCTCATCTGAGAGATGGGTGATGCCGCCACCGTTTGTTGCCCGGTCACTGATATTTGTCCAATTTATAAGTTTAAATCTCCTTTAATCCGCTGAAAATTCTGTATCTCACACAAGTTCTCGGATTACTTCTTCCATCATCGCGAGACCCTTGAGCGTTTTTTGTATTCATACCCTAAACCCACCCGGATACCCTTATCCAGGCCAAACTGGTCACCAGGAACCAGCAGGATAGAGCTAACCATCCATCAGCAGCGCACTCTTTCCAGTTTGGGGTCATACATTGGCCGGAGAGAGGCTTTGGCGGGAAAACGTGTTCCCGCAACATCAACTTCAAAAGAACCGCTCCTAATGTATTCTGCCGTGACGACATCTCCGTTATTTTCTACAGGACCTACCCCGACCGGTGCGCCCAGTGTATGGCCATAACTCCCTGCCATAATGTAACCCACAGGTTCGCCATTACGATAAATGATCTCGCCATAGTACAACATCGGTTCGGAATCCTCGAGCAGGAACTGCGGCATGCGATATCTATACCCAGATTCTTTTAGTTTCAGCAGGGCATCTCGGCCGATAAATCCTCCAGGCTTATCGAATTTTACAAAATAACCTAGACCTACTTCCAAGGGAGTATCTGTGTTGTCGATATCGCCGCCGTAATCACGATAGGCTTTTTCAAGACGTAGTGATTCCAACGCCTGTAACCCAATCAGTTTCAATCTAAAATCTTCACCCTTTTCCATAAGAGTGTCATAAACATGCAATGAAAACTCCGTGGGGATATACAGCTCCCATCCTAATTCGCCCACATAAGTTATCCGCAGGGCCTTTACCGGCGCATACCCGATATCGATCTCCTGCATGGTCAGGAAGGGGAAGGCTTCGTTGGACATATCCGTGTGGGTGACGCTGCGCAAAAAGTCGCGCGATTTAGGCCCTTGAACACTCAGCACACTATATGCTGAAGTGATATTGGTGATAAACGCGTGAGCGTCTGCGGGGATATGCCGTCTTAACCAGGCCTGGGCCTTGTTGGTGGTCTTGTCCCCGGTGAGGATCAGGAATTGATCTTCAGCCAGGCGTGTCACTGTCAGGTCAGCTTCAATCGTGCCGGTCTCGTTCAGCCATTGGGTGTAGACAATCTTGCCTACTGGTACGGCTACATTATTGGCACAAATGCGGTTGAGATATTTTTCGGCATCGCGACCCTGCACCAAGATTTTGCCCATGACAGAGTAATCCATCAGGGTGACATTTTCTCGAACGGCGCGGTGTTCAGCAGCGCTGAATTCAAACCAGTTCTGGCGGCCCCAGGAGTACTCAACTTTGGGTTCAACCCCTTTCGGAGCGAACCAATCTGGGTATTCCCAGCCGGCATAGCAGCCAAAATACGCGTTGGCTGCTTTCATCTTGTCATGAAATGCAGATTTGCGAATATTGCGGGCTGTTGTATACTGCCGGTTGTGGTACCCTACTTCAAACAGCATGCCCAAAGCCTCAACAGTCCGTTCTTTACGATATTTTTGCGTGTTTTGGAAAGGCGCCATTCTGGCAATATCAAGGCCAGTAATGTCAACATCTGGTACGCCGTTCACGATCCAATCAGCCATAACTTTTCCAATACCACCCCCAAGTAGAATTCCCAGAGAATTTAAACCAGCTGCCACGAAGAAGTTATCTAATTCGGGTGTTTGCCCAAACAGTGTATTGGCATCAGCGGTAAAACTTTCCGGTCCGCAGAAGAATTTATGGACTCCTGATTTTTTCACAATGGGAATCCGATCCATCATAGGCTCAAGGAAAGGCATCATCCGGTCCCAGTCTGGTTGGATTTCTCCAAAACTGAACCCTTTCGGGATGCCATCAATTGACCAGGGTGCACCAACTGGCTCAAACACACCAAGCAAAAAACCGCCAACCTCTTCACGATAATAGGCATAACGATCTGGATCTACCAGGACGGGAAGGTCGGCGGTAACCCCTTCGATGGGTTCAGTAATCAAATAATAGTGTTCCGCTGCCTGGAGGGGGATATTAACCCCAGCCATCTTACCTACTTCACCCGCCCACATGCCGGCACAGTTCACCACATATTCCGCTTCGATCTCTCTTTTGTCCGTGACTACACCAGTAACTCGATTATTCTTTTTCTTGATCCCGGTAACTTTGGTCTCTTCGAAGATGCGAACCCCACCATTTCTAGCGCCTTTGGCTAATGCCATTGTCACGTCAATGGGATTTACGCGGCCATCACCTGGGCTTAAAAATCCTGCCAAGACATCACTGCTATCCATCATCGGCCATAATTTTTGAACTTCGGCTGGTGAAATTTCTTCTATGTTTAAATCAAAATACCTACCAAAAGCAGATACCCGCCGAAACTCTTCAAGGCGAGATTGCGTGCAGGCAATTTCAATCATGCCAATTGGGTTGAATCCAGTAGCCTGGCCGGTTTCCTTTTCAAGTTGAGCATAAAGCTCGAGGGTATATATAGCCATACCGATCTTTGTTGCGCTAAAAAACCCTAAGGCTTCTACCAATCCAGCTGCATGCCATGTAGTTCCCGCGGTTAATTGGTTTTTTTCGAGAATAATGACATCTTTCCAACCTAGCTTTGCGAGATGGTAAGAAACGCTGCAGCCGATCACACCTCCGCCAATGATTATCACCTGTGCATGTGTGGGAAGCTTGTTGGTCGGGTTGTTCAATGTTTGCTTTTCTTTCATTTAAAGCTCCAATTTTATGGAATGAAACTCATGGTAAGGGATGGGGGATTCCAATATTTTAAGGGGACGCGAAGAGCGATTTGATCTCACCCTAGATGGAATAAAGACCTATCTTTCAGCCGATGGATGCGGTATCCGGGTTTTGACTTGGAAACACGCCTGCAACTCCCTTCCCGGAAAGAAGATGTCGCCCAAATGGCTCGTACTAGTGATGCATTACCATGATTTTCAGCCCACTCTTTCTTGGGTACGTTTGTAGATTTTCTGTAGTTCTTTCTCTACATCATCTCCAAGAGGTAAGGGCTTATGCGTTGCCAGGAGATGCTCCACATTTTCACGGGCTTCTTCTAAGATGTCTATCTTTCCAGCGTCTTCCCAGGCTTTCCGGGTTTTGTGAACACCGAGTTTGGGGATTAGCCACTCCCCTGAACGCATGTTAACCGCGGTGGATTTCTCGCCCAGGAAATTGCCACCTGGGCCAACGCGCTGGATAACATCATCCAGCCACATCTCATTACAGGTTGAGATACCGCGATGGGCTTGTTTTGCCATCCGGAATACTTCAGCATCAATCACCAATTGCTCCAGGCTCAGGATCATCGAGCCTCCCATCAGGCCAGCCCCCACAATCAAATCGGGCCAGGATAACATTGGCAACAAGAAATTCATAGAGCGCTCATAGCTTGTCTGGATCCCAGGAGTAAACGCATCGGTTCCACCTCCAGATCCTTCGACCGGCAGACCATAATAACGGGCCAGCTCAATGCCTGCCGAACTTAGCAAACCATTCTCAATTGCTCCAGCAGCATACAACCCAGTGCGCGGATTCATGGCTGCTAATGCGGGTGCGTAGATGAAGGGTGTGCCTGGGGCGGCAGCCTGGATCAGACACAGCATCGCTAGTACTTCGCAGTTGCACAGAATAGCCATAGAGATCATGCTGCCAGGGCCAGTGCCGCCCATCAAAGGCATGGGCATGACTGCAATCGGAATATCCCATCCGATAAGCTCAAGGTAAGCATCGGTGTGTTGTCCCTCGATGATTAAGGGAGATTGAGGACAGACCAAAAATGAAAACGGATGGGTTTTGCGGATGGCCTCTTTGTCACCAAACACCGCCTGTAAAATTTCTAACAGCCAGGGACTGTATTCAGCGCTGGGTGAGGAATCCTGTACGTGTTTGGAAAAATTACTAAAAATATGCCGCCAATACCGCACTGCTTCGGGAATAGACTCTTCCTGATCACCTCGTTCTGCCATGTCCCAGAAAATCCCAACTTCATCCAAAGCATCAATCAGGAGCGTGGCTTCCAGACAATCTTTGAAGGTGGTCGGCCTATGCTCACCTGTAAAACGATCAATCACAGAAATTCCTTCGCCGTCCACAATCAAGGCGCACTCCCCACTGTTCATTTTTAGGTCCCATCCAGGTCTGCGGGCACCCAAGGTGAAATCTTTGGGTGCTAGACGAAGCGACTCCTCAACCATGGCGCGCGGGAATTTTACAATTTTTGTGTTTTCATCAACCTCAGCCCCCGCATCTTTAAGATATTTTCGCCCTTTTTCGGTGTTAACTTGAACTCCCGTTTCGGACAAGATCTTCAGCGTGCGCTCGTGTATCTGGGCTTTTTCGTCTTCAGACAGTACTTTCAATAATATTTTCAAAGACTTAATCCTCCTGACTCAAATCACGCTCTGCCGCTTCAATAATACGAGTCAATTCACTTTGTTGGTTTTCGCTCAACGGTTCTGGGTGGTGATTCTCCAAAATCCAGTCGGTTTTTTCTCGCGCCACCTCAAATGGGTCGCGATAGCCACTATTTTTATCAGGAATGCGCAATACTTCTGAAAATTCCAATTTGCGGAAATAGTCACGTGTATGCTTCTCCCTGAGGAAATGGCCGCGCGGCCCAACCGCTTGGATCACGTCCAGGGCCATGTAGTCTAGGCTGGTATTCAGCCCTGCTGCATCATCGCGAACACTATGATAAAGTTCCCTATCCA
>SDBV01002147.1_pt1 | contig 29552 bp, 11 predicted proteins | sample 2277081 | NCBI WGS metagenome assembly SDBV01 (sample SAMN10402039, study PRJNA504765) | marine sediment metagenome | isolation source: marine sediment core GS10_PC15, 223 cmbsf | place: Arctic Ocean: Southern Knipovich Ridge | collected 2010
TTGAAGCGTCAGGCTCAAAGGTAGAAGGCTCGTCGCCAATCCACGGCTTTCCCAACTTCGAGCACTTGGAGTTCAAGGGTTTGCAACAGCCATACCTACAACCATTCCTGCAAGCAATGGCAAAACTGGCCGAGCAAGAGTAGGCCAAGCAAGGAACGTGACCATGTGCAACACGACCATCGTCATCTTCCGGAAGCAACGCACGGGCCACAAGGATTGCTTCGCCCTGTTCCCGGAACTGCCCGCCGACATTGACGGCGTGTATTGCACTGCATACCAGACCATCGGGCAGCATTGTTCCGCCGATTATCACGGCTGCATTGCGAATAGCGACCCAGCTTCGGCCGCCGACTTCGGCGACCTTTTCGAGGAACTGGAAAAGAGGGGATACAACTTGGTGGTTCGGAAACGTGCCACGGCGGAAATGCATGAGAGAAGACGGGGATTGGCCATACAACGCCTTGCCGAATCAGGAAGCCATGAGACATCGGAAGCCAGGCTATGACCAACCATCCGGAGAGCAGCATGTTGCGGTGGACGGGGCGTTGGCCGAAGAATACCAGGAGGCGATGAGGGGGGGTGGAGTTGTTCCGAGTTCGTTTCATAGATTAAAACGAAACAACTTTTTTGAAAAACCTCCCAGCCTACGGTTCGCCCTGGGACTCCTACCACCGCCTTCACGACTCTTCTTTCTAAACCCCTCTTGGGACTCCTACGCAAGTTGAGGACATACCTCTGCATGGCTGGACAGGGCAACGACCCGAGACATGAACTCCCACGCCACCTGTTTTTTTGGAACTTCGGCCCAACTTCCCTTCCAGGAGCCGCCTCGCAATTGACGCCGACCGTTATTGATGCCGGCAACGTCCAGGTGTATCATTGAGCGGTCCTCGTTGAAGTGGAAGCGGCAAGGCACATTATTATGAGGTGGCGACAATGCCCACACCTTTCGATTCGGGCTCTCTCGGTAGCATGACGGTCAAGAACCGCTTTGTTCGGTCGGCTACTTGGGAAGGCATGGCCGATGACGACGGGTCATGTTCTTCCAGGCTCGTGGACTTGACCAGGGAGTTGGCCAAGGGCGAGATTGGCTTGATTATTTCGAGCCATGCTTTCGTCAGTCCCGAGGGCCAGGCCAGCCCAAGACAGGTGGACATACACGATGACCGCTTCGTGCCCGGACTGAAACAAATGGCGGAAGCCGCTCACCAGGGGGGCAGCAAGATTATTGTGCAACTTGCCCACGCCGGGATTCAAGCGATGACCTCGCTTACACAAAATGATGCCGTCGGCCCTTCCAGTTTGGCAAGCAAGGACGGTGTGCTCGGCCGAGAGATGACGCCGGAGGAGATTGAGCAGGCGATTCAATCGTTCGTCAGTGCCGCCAATAGGTCACAACAGGCCGGATTCGACGGAGTCCAAATCCATGCAGCCCATGGTTATCTGCTCTCGCAGTTCCTTTCGCCTCACTTCAACAAACGGACGGATGAGTATGGTGGAAGCATCGAGAACCGAGCACGCATCGTACTGGCTATCCTTGAAAGAACCAAGGCCGCTCTTGGTGTCACCTTCCCCGTCCTGATCAAAATGAACAGCGACGATTTCATCGACCGTGGACTGACGGTCGAGGAAATGCTCCAGATTTCAGAGATGCTTGAAGGTGCGGGGATTGACGGTATCGAGCTTAGCGGAGGCACTGTGGATGCTGCCAGCCGGTATAGCCCGGTAAGACGGGGCAGGCTGAAATCGGAAGAGCAAGAGGCTTACTACCGTGAGGCTGCAAGACGCTTCAAGGAACGAATCGGAGTGCCGCTTGTGCTGGTGGGGGGAATCCGGTCCTATACGGTGGCGGAAGACCTCATTCAGAAAGGCATGGCGGACTACATCTCTATGAGCCGCCCCTTCATCCGGGAGCCCCATCTTATCGCCAGATGGAAATCCGGGGACCGAGAGAAATCGGCGTGCCGCTCTTGCAACCTTTGCTACAAGCCCATCCGGGACGGCGACGGGATGTACTGTGTTGTTGCGGCAAAAGAACGGGAGCGGAAATCAGCGGCCGAGAAATGAGGACGGTCTTGGACGCAAGGAACACGGAGCCAGGTGTCCCACAAGTTCGCAAACCAAGCGAATCCATTTCGATCCAATAACATAATTTCAATTCGTTTTTCTTTTTCCAAAAAACCATGGAGCCACAAACTGCTTACCTCCCCCTCCCCAGCCCACGAGTCTTCCTCTTTTCGATGGGACTCCTATCGAAGGCTGTCCTTCAATCTCCCGCCACCACGCTGCCGCCCGCTCCTCTGTCCATCCATTGGCACAGTCGCATCCGTTGAATGCCTGCCTTAGAGTCCGTACATCTTGAAACCGGTCGTTCGGGTCTTTTTCCAGGCACCGGAGTACGATGCCTTCTAGGTCATCGGGAAGGTCAGTCTGCAATCTCGAAGGAGCCACTACATCATCACGTTCATGGGCGGCAAGAACTTGGAGCGGAGTTTTCCCTGAGAAGGGCGGATTGCCGGTCAGCAGGTAATAGGCAACCGCTCCTAACGAGTAGATGTCGCTGCGTTCGTCAGCCTCCTCGTATGCCGTTGCCTGTTCCGGCGACATATACAACGGTGACCCGCTGAAATGCCCTTTGGGCACTGTGCTTGGTCTTCCCGCCTCTTCGCTCGTCAGTTGCTTCACCAGCCCGAAATCGAGCAGCTTTGCCACGTCGTGGACTCCACCCCGCTTGGCCGCAAAGATGTTGACTGGCGTAATGTCCCGATGAACCAAACCGGTGCCATGGGCTTCACGCAGGGCACCGCATACCTGACGTAGGAAGTGAACAGCCCGTTCGGGAAGCACCGGCCCGTGATGTTTCACCAATTCGCCGAGATTCAATCCTGGCAGAAGTTCCATCACATAGTAGAAGGTGCCGTCGCTGGTATGTCCGTAATCATAGATTTCGATGGTGTTCCAGTGCGTTAGTTTGGCAGTAGCTCGAACCTCTTGCTCGAATCGATCCAGTGCCACCTCGTCGGCATCCCGTCCGGGCCGGATGAACTTGATGGCACACGGCCGTTTGAGCAGAGTATGTTCTGCTTCATACACCTCACCCATCCCGCCTGCACCGAGTTTCTCTTTCAAGCGGTACGGCCCAAACCCGCTCACCTCCACCTCGTCCCGAGAGACCGCCCCGTCAGGGCAGGCTGGACAAGCCGTGACCTCGGCTGATCGAACACGAGTTCCGGCATCCTCGACAGTCGAAGGATAAGCCAGTGTCGGCTGCAAATCGTCCTGTATTTGTGTTCCGTTCATCCGTAATCACCGGCAGGCAGTTTCCGAGGCCGAAAGCGGCCCCCTCAATCGGGTGTCCAATGGTTTTCACTGCTATGTCATTGGACGCAGGAGGACCGAGCTTGACTGTAACGAGAACGTAACAATCCGAAGCGGAGCCCCAAGCAAGGCAGGAATTGAGGTGACGTGTCGTTGTAGGAGGGCTCTGTTCCAGACGTAAGGTCTTCTCAAAGGAATAGACGGCATGACAGAGCAGAAAGTTCCGGGGAGTCGCTACGGAGGCTGTGGGCTAGGCTGATAGCCAGCGTCGAGGTGGCCGGATTGGTATCTGAGGCGTGGCCGGAAAGAGCCGTTCCGGCGGCCCCGTGAACCTTTCTTGTGGCCAGTGCGTCCTGGAAAAGGCAAGGTCTGTTTTCAAGGAGGCCACTCATGCCCGTCGCATTTCCTGAAATCCGAGTTGGCGACCCCATCCGACACGATGGCTTAGCCGTCTTCCCGCTGTTTGCGGAGCCGAGCGGCGGCGTGGAGTACGTACTGGCTGACGAGGCCATCAACGCCGGTTCGGTCGCCGTCGAGGAGGTGTCCGAAGCTGGGTCCGTTCCTGACCTGGCTGTCGAGAACAAGGGAAATGTCCGTGTTCTGTTCCTGGAAGGTGAAGAGCTTGTGGGGGCCAAGCAGAACCGGATTCTGAACACCAGCGTTTTGGTGGCCGCCCACACCAAGACGAAGATTCCCGTCAGTTGCGTGGAGGCCGGTCGGTGGGGCTACAAATCCCGCCGATTTGGATCCGGCGGCACCCACTCGCCGTCCAGGTTGCGGTACTGCCTGAGGTCATCGGTCAGCCAGTCGCTCAAAGCGGAACGGGGTCACCGGTCAGACCAAGGTTAAGTATGGAAAGAAGTCGCCCGTCAGCAGGAAGCCCTAGGAGCCGTCTCGGGCACAAGTGCGATGTCCGACACCTTCGAGGCTCACCGAAAGCGATTGGACGAGTTCCGTAAGAAGCTGCGGTACACCGAAGGGGCGATTGGTGCTGCCGTTGCCGTGGGTGACAAAGTTGTAGCCTGCGACCTGTTCGACAAGCCATCTACCTGCGAGAAGGTTTGGAGTCGGCTGTTGTCCGGGGTGATGTTGGATGCACTGGAACTGGGGGAGACCGAGAAGCAGGCCGAGGCCGCTGATGTGGGGCGGCTCCTCAAAGGGCTGGGCGACATGCCTTGGGAACCGGCCGAGCCGATTGGTGAAGGAGAAGAGCACCGGGCTGAGTCCCCAAGCGGCGACCATGCGTCTGCCCTCGCCTTTGAGGGCGTGGTCGTGCATGGTAGCGTCGTGTGTCAATCGTAAACTGCGTACCCCAAGCCCCGTGGTGAGTCCACTGTGGGGCCTTCTCGATGAGTGGCGTGACGGCGGATTCCTCGTGAAGAAGAGCGGCACGGACATCGACGCCTTTGGACACGTCACGCCGTGCCTGTTGGCTGACCCAGCAAGGGGCGTTCATCGCCTCTATGTCGGTGCGGCACCGGTGGCGACATGGGGCCGAAATCGGATCAGAGTGATGGGCGTTCTGGATGGGGATGTGGGGCGGAGGGTGGGGAGTGAGTGGGGAGGGTCTCGCCGATGGCGGCTGTCCAAAAACGAGCCCAACGAACCACCCTTACCGGTGACCATCGCATCCCCCAGTAATTCCAACTTGGACACTTCGTATTTGAGAACACCGTTGTCTGCGGACTCGGAGTCCGCACGACTACGCCCAAATGGGGCTTGTGAATTCACAGGAAATGACTTCTTTCAACCGACACGGCGGGCGGAAGTCCGGAGAAGTAGCGGAAGTAGATGGCGTTGTAAGTCGTTGGGAGAAAAGGACTTGATTGCGGAAGTGCCTATGGAGAAGGGACTTGTGAAATCGGATAGATTTGTATTCTCAGTCCGAAGACAGGGGTTCGACTCCCCTAGGGGGTACTGTGCAAGATTGCACTGGGTCGCAGCCGGTCGCAGTGTTTTGCGTAACGCCGTAACCCACAACGGATTGCGGCGTTTTTTGCTGCACCTCGCGAGGGCTCGCGGCGGGCTGCTGCACTGGATTTTGCAGCGCTTTTGCCGATGACTGCATCGGATTCTGCAGCGCTTTCGTGTAGTCGTCGACGGTCACTTGCAGGTAGTGATTCATGGCGATGGACGGCGTGTTGCCCAGCCAAGCCGTGACTACGTGGATCGGGTACTCTTTTGCCAATTCCGTTTCCCGACTCGCCCGCAGGTTGTGAAACAACCGTTCCCATGGCTCCACGCCGGCACGCCGGACGATCCGCAGTAGTTGGGTCCGCAGGTTGGTCGATCCTCCCTTCGTAGTCTCCCCCCATCGAGAAGCCACGATCGGCACAGATGGCCTGCCGGGGGGTCTGCTGGAGGAAATCAACAACGGCGGCATTCGGTGCATCCGAGAATCCTCGGCACTGAGAGGTTGTGAACCCCGAAAACCCCTTGTCTTATAAGGGTTACCGTCACGTCGGCCATTTCGAGAAAACGCCTGAAAACCGGTGGATACCGGGGGGTGCAGGTGTCTGACACCCGCTGGTCTTCGAGGTGGACACCCATCTCGAGTGCCGGCGGGTGGCTCGCAACACCTGCCGCTCTGAAGCCCAGGGCGGACGCTGGTGGGCGTTGATAAAGGTAGGCGGGTGGAGGGAGGCCGTCGGGATGCGATCGGCCTCAGAACGGCCGCTGTGGGCCTTTGGTTGAGAGAAGATCCCCAGAGTTTCAACGGACCGTAAACGCCCCACCCCGGCACAACCGGATCAACGCCTTAACCCGTCCGTCAAACGGCGCGAGCGTCCCGACCGCAAGCCCCGCCTCGAGCTTGTCGCTCAACGCCCACGCATCGTCGGTGGTGACAGTCTGGTGGTCATTCGACTCGTAGCCCCCTGCCCCCTTCTGCCCTCCTAGCCCGCATTTCTCACCGGTTGGCGCCGCCCGGCGGAAAGGCCGTCCGACTGAGCACCAACCCGATCGCCGCGGGAATTCCCAACGCGGACGAGCCGGTGGTGACGGACTTCTGCACCTGCTCGGCGGCCGAAGGCAAGGTGCGGGTGAAATGGATTGCCGGCCAGTCGTGCCCTGACGAGTGGCTGCCGGACAGCGAAGGACAACCGACCAACGATCCGGCCGACCTGTACGGTGAGCTGCCGGCCTTACCGGCTGCTAGCACGGGGCCGATGCCAGAATGTTTGGTAGTAGGCGCGGTCGGCGGCGTAGACGTCGATCGGGTCCTTGACCAGGTCGAACGACGCCGGCAACACGCCGTAGCGCTTCATCTCGCGGACGTAGTGCTCGTTGGGCTTGAAGCCCGGCATGTCGAACCGCTTGATCTCGTCGAGCCTCGCCCGGGCCGCTTGCAGATGGATCAGGATCAACCGGTAGTCCGGATCGTCCGTGTCGCTGAAGACGATCGGGTGCTGGATCGCTTGTGGGGGTCGGCTACGGTCCTCGGCCACCGGCTTAGGATCCGAGATTTCCGCCACCGGCTGCCCGTCGGCGTATCCACCGGCCTGCTTCGACAGGGCCGCCATGAGGAACAACGACTTGTCCGGTCGGGTCAGGTTGAACACACGATGGCGCGAATAGCGGCTCAGCGGTCGAGTCCAGGAGAGCATGTCGTTGTGATCCGTCTGAACCAGGCCCGTGACGTGATAGGGCAACTGCCCCTTGGGATGGCACGCGCCGCAACGCCGCGCGACGGCCTCCACGGCGGGGCCCGTGGAAGGCCAACGATCGGCCATTTCGCGAATCGGCTCGTTGATCCGCCAACTCCCACCGATCTGGCCCGTGCCATAGGCCGCGTAGGTGCCCGGGTAAGTCGCTCCGACGTCGATCCACAAGCGAACCAGTTGTTTTTCGTGCGGCGTAAGTTGCACGTCGTAGTGGCTCGGTTCGAGCATGTCGACCAGCGGCGAGGCGGAGCTGTAGGTCGAATAGGGCTCGTTGTTGCCCGGCTGGCGACCGCTGCCGTGACGCGGATCGCCGGTGGTGTCCTTGATCTGCCAATGCAGGTAGAGCGAGTAGTAGCTCAACGAGAAGACGGGCCCCCGATCGCCGGAAAGGACGACCGTGCCCTCGGGCCTGTCCGGATTGTGGCACTCGACACAATGGCGGTCGAAGATCGGCTGGATGTCGCGTGGGAAGTCCATGATCTGCGGCGCGCCGGCGATCGGTGTGATCTTGCTCGGCTCGCGGGCCATGGCCATCTGGCCCGTCCGGGAACGCCGGTCGGGCGTTTGCTCGCGCGGCTCGTGGCAGCCGACGCAACTGAGCTTCTCGCCCGGCTGCAGCGTAACGAAGCTCCGCATCTGTTTGATCGACTTGCCGTTTTCATCCAGCAGGGCGAAATAGACGCTCCGCATGGGTGGGATCTCGAAGCAGGCCGACCCGTCCGACTCAACCGGCACCGTGCCGAGGATCCGCTTGATGGTCGAGGTCACGCCGTGGCCGATCGGCTGCGAGCCGCCGCCGTGGAAGTTGGCCGGCTTGGGGAGGTCTTCCATCACCAGCAGTTGCTTGATCGCGCCCGGCTTCACACCGGCCATGTTGCGGCCGAAGTAGACGTCGCTGAGGAAGACGGTGGCCGCGTCTTGGGCCAGATCGGCCCGGGGCGAGACGGCCTGTTCGCGCGGTCGGCGGATGATGGCCCTCGGTTCGTGCAGCGGACGACCTTCGCCCGTGTAGAGCACCTCGGTTTCCCCCCGGCCGTTCATCAGCGCGATTTCACTCTGGCCGGCCACCACCAGAAACGCGTCGGCGGCCAGCGGGTAGGGGTCGCGGTAGGACGTGTTCCTGGAAATGTTCTTCATCGACGCCCGGTCGTTCGGTCCGTGCCGACCGCTGGCGATGGCCACGAACCCGAAATGTTCGTTGCTGCCGTGGCCCGGGATGTTGGCCAGCACAATCTGATTCGTGCCGGGGATCGGCTTGGCGTCGATGAACACGCCGCCGGGACGCATGTTGCCGTAATAGACCATCTGGCCGGTCCCGTCCGGGTTCATCGTCCACAGATGATGGAAGCTGACCGGGTCGCGATTGACGTACTCCCAACGCGTGTAGAGGATTCGCCCGTCGGGCAGCACGGAGGGCGTATTCTCGGTGAACGAACCGGACGAGAGCATTCGCATGTTCTGGCCATCTCCGTCGCAACGATACAAGATGGCCGTCTCGGCCAGCCAACAGCCGATCCAGCGATGGCATCGGGTCGAGCAGAAGACGATGCCGCCGTCGGGCAGGTAGGTCGCCTCGACGTCGTCGTAGGGTCCGTCGGTGAGCCGTCGCAAACTCGTGCCGTCGGTGTTGATCTCATACAGGTGATAGCGATGCGTGCCGCCCTTGCGGTACGAGAAAAGGATCTTCTTGGCGTCGTAGTGAACCTGGGGATCGCGGAGCGACCCGCCCGGGTCGTCGACCAGATGCGTCATCTTGCCGGTGCGGACGTTCAGCTTGGTCAGCCTGGTGCCGTCGTCGGCATGGAACCAGACGTTGGGATCGCCGCACGAGTAGCCGAAGTTGGCGTAGTAATGTCCGGAATAATCCCGGCCGTGCCCCCGCTGGGCAAAGACGATCTCTTCGACGCCGAACTCTTGCAGCCGTGCGATGGCGGCCTGCCGTAGGGCCAATTGGGCCTGGAGCCGTTCTTGCTGGATTCGCTCGCGGACGAGTTCCGACTGCCGCACGGCCTCGACGCGACCGGGCGCGTTGCAATGGGCCTTGATCTCTTCAGCCGAGAGGGCCCGGCTGAAGATCGAGATCTCGTCGACGTAACCGCGGAACCGCGAGCCGTCGCCAGGTATGGTGGCCGAGTCGCCGATGCCCAGTGCGTCGCTGAGTTTACCGATCGTGCCGTCGAAGGTGGCGCTGGCGGTCTGGCGGCCGTTGAGGTAAACGGTCAACGTGCTCTGGGCCGGGTTCTGTTCGTTACGCCGGGCCACGCCCACGATGTGCTGTAATTGATTTGTCATGACCGCGCCGCCGTCGCAGAAGATATACTTCCCGTCGCTCTGGCCATGGCAGAGACTCACCACACCGTTGTGCAGCGCGAAGTGATACGCATAGATCGGCCCGCCGCCCCATTGAAGCACGAGCCGGTTCCAACCGCCGACTTGCGTGGGATGGATCCAGGCCTCGATCGTGTAATTAGGCCCAAGCTGCACGTCGGGCGAGACCTTGGCAGCCAGAAACTTCGCATCGGCCGGCTTCACGCCCAAGGCAACCGCCCCGTCGATCGTCCCCGGCAAATCGTCCGCCGAGACGAATCGGGCCTTGCCCTCTTGTGCCGTGAAATGGTCTTCGGCGGCACCGGCGTGATCCTGCAGCCGGCCGTTGAAGTCCCAAAACCCGACGAGCCCGACGGGCGAAGACGGCTGGCCCGATTGTGCCGATCCCATCAACAGGCAAAGTACCAACACCACCGAGATCGCGATCCGTTTCATCGTCATCCTCCCGAGATAGGCCACCAGTGCCGAGGAGCTGCTTTCCATCCATTCTAGAGCAGAGACGCCCCGCCCGTCCAGCCCGAGTTCCGGCGGCCAGCCGGGGCATCGAGCCTACTGGACGGGAATCGATACAGGACCGGGGTGGCCCAGTCGTTTTTCCGGGAAAGACTTGGCCACTTGGTTCGATACTTTCGGAAGAACGCCTGGGTGGCAACGCCACGAGAGGACGAGCGGACTCCCGGAAACCTCTTGTGCCGTCGGCACCCGTGTTGCTGTAGACCGTTTCCAGGCCGGAGCTTGGGAACAAGGAAAAACGGCTCCACTGTTTACGACAATTCGATCGTCTCGGTGTCGAAGTTGAACAGAACCACCTTGTTCTCCCGCTCGCCGATAATCCCCATGCTCAGCGGCGCCTGCACGCGGACCGCCGCGGAGATCGGGCTGAACGGCTGCTGGCGGGTTTTGACGCAGTCGATCAGGTTGCGCCATAGCTTGGCCGTGTCGCCCATGCCGTTCCACTTCAACCGGATTTCGTCGGTCTCCTTGTTGGTCTTCGGATCGATCGGCACGATGCGGATGCCCTCGCCGGTGAGGATGATGATCCCGTTGGTGCCGCGGATCTTGGTCTCGATGCCCGTGTAGTTCGACAAGGAATTCATCATCACCACGCTGGGGCCGTCCTTGTAATCGGCGATGATGTTGCACTGGTCGGTCACTTCGCGGTCGTACTGGAAGCTACCCCCGCCGCCGAGCACGCGCTGGGGATAGTCGAGCCCCAAGAGGCAGAAGACGGGCGTGAACGTGTGGACCAGCAGATCGGTGGCCGGCCCACCGGCGTAGTCCCAATACAGCCGCCACTGGAAGAAACGCGATACGCTGTAGGGCACGTCCGGGGCGTCGCCGAGGAACCGTTTCCAGTTCAGGTCGGGGCCCGGCATGGCGTTGGGGTCGGGGATGTGCATCCGCTCGCCCCAATCGCCGCGGCGGAAGTAGCCCAACTGACAGTGGACCGGCTTGCCGATGATCCCGTCCTTGATCATGGCCGATACCTTGGCGTAGTTCTCGTCGGCCATGTACTGGGTGCCGACCTGGACGATCCGCCGGTTCTTGGTGGCGGCCTGTTCGACGCTCTTGGCCAACTCGAACTGCGACCAGTGGGTCAGCGGCTTCTCGCAATAGACGTCCTTGCCCGCGTTGACCGCGTCGATCGTCTGGGGGGCGTGCAACCGGTCGGGCGTGGCGATGCAGACCACGTCGACGGCCGGGTCTTGCAGGAGTTCCTCGTGCGTATCGTACATCTTGGCGTTGCCGCAGTTCTTCGACGCCGCCTGAAGCCGCGGACGATAGACGTCGCAAACGGCCACCGGTCGGGCAATCCCCTCCTGCTGCAACTTCTTGACGATCCCCATGTGGGCCCCGGCCCGGCCGCCGACGCCGATGAAACCGACGCCGAGCTGCTCGTTGGCCCCCTTGGCCTCCTGGGCAAGGATCGAGAACTGCGGGGCCAGCGCCGCGGCGGCCCCCGCCGCCGCGGCCGATCCCAGGAAGCCGCGGCGAGTGGTTGGGCCGGTCCGGTCCGGCGTATCGGAATGTCGTGCCATGGTTTTGCTCCTGAAAGTGGAAGACTCGAACGTCCGCTCGGATACGATAGTCTCGACAATAGTCGGGCGACACGCAACCCAGTCAGTACTTCGCCACCGTCTTCCGCCGCCATTTCGGGGTCACGCCGCGTCGTTTTCGGGCCAATCTTCAAGACAATACCTCCAAATGATCTAATGGCCCCCCTCGGCCGAGTATCTTCCTGGTGCTTGCGGCGTCTTCCGGCAAAAAAAAAGTCGTGAAAATCCTTTCGGTGAAGAATACTGAACAACACGCGGTCCCAGATCTGTTACAATCAGCAGCGTCGAAGAGGGGGGCGGTTTGAATCGGTTACGAGAACTTGCCGGATTCCACCGGCAATCTCGGTCTCGGTTCAGAGGCCAGGCAGTTCAGGAAACAGGAAGAGGTCGGCTGGCAGCGCGAGTTGCCGGGTACGCGATCGTGGAATGTACTGTATTGTCTCACATTGGAGGTCTCATCATGCCTTGTGTACGAAGGTTGACGGCCGGGGAGAAGCTCCTTGGCGGAGTGTTCGCGATCCTCGTGGTAGCCGGCGCGGTGACAGTCGCCACGGCCGGCGTGGTCACGCAGTACGGTTTCGATGGAGACCTGCTGGACACGGGCGCCGGCGGGGCCTTTGTCGACGACCTGACCGGCTACAACACGTCGCAGACCGTCACGGCGGCCACGTTTCAGCCGGGCATCGTCGGTCAGGCGGTTGAACTCGGTCTTGCCGATGGGTTGGCCAACGTGCTCTCGGCGGCCGACTCCGACGATCTGGATCTGGCCGGGGACTATACCCTCGAAATGTTCGTCCATCCCCAGCCCGAGCATGGCAACCATTGGCATCGGCTGGCGGCGAAGTGGTTCGGCGGCGACATGCAGTGGCATTTCGCCCTGAATTACCCGACTGACGGCCTCGACTTGTTCATGAACGGGGGCAACATCTTCGACGGGCAAAGCACCGCACCTGTGCCGGCCAACGCCTGGTCTCACGTGGCCTTCACCGGAGACTCGGCCGCCAACGAGACAAAGATTTGGTACAACGGAACCGTCGTCGGTACGTCGACGTACGTCGCCGTCAATGGGGGAGGCTCACCATTGGAGTTGGGAAACTACAATGCCGCCGGCCAAGCGGGTCTCCAGTATTCCGGGCTGATCGATGAGTTCGCGATTCACGACACGGCGGTCGACGCGGCCTATATGCAGAGTCGTGCGGCCATGCTGCCCGACGTGCTGACCTGGGACGGCTCGGACAACTCCTGGGGCGACGCGTCGCACTGGGACGGACCGGCGGCACCCACGATCCTCAACCCGGCCGTGATTCCCGGCGGCACCGTCACCGTGGCGGCGCCGGCAGAGGCACACGACCTGACGGTCAGCGCCGGTGGCGTGGCGATCAATCCGGGACAGTCGTTGACGCTGTACCAAGCGGCCAACTTTGCACCGGGTACGACCTTGGACCTCGGCGCCGGTGCCACGCTTTCGGCCGGCGGAGGTTCGATCGCCCGGCTGAACACCGCCGGCAATTCGGTTGTCAATACGAGCGACGACATGACCATCGACACGTTTCACGACGGCGGGACCACTGGAATCTTCACCAAGCAAGGCAGGGGAACGCTTGCCCTGAGCAACGTGCCCGACGGCAGCATGGTCGCGGCAGACACGACTCTGAAGATCGAGCAGGGCACGCTGTCGGTGAGGGGAACGGACCCCGTGGGAGGCTCTCAGTCGATCGAGTTGGCCGGCGGCGTCCTCCAGTTGACCAACGTTGGGGCCCCCGACCCGCCGGCTTCCGGCCTGCTGGCCTACTGGGAGTTTGAAGACCCGGCCGACATCGGGTATGACAGTGCAAATCCCACGCGGACCTACACCGCGATAGGGTCCGTGGGCCATACGACGGAAGGCTTCGCCGGCGGGGCCCTGTCGCTCAGTGGAGCGAGCCATCTGGAAGTCGACGTTCCCGACGCCACGACCACCTACACGATCGGGACCTGGGTCAAGATGGACCCTGCCGCGGTGGACCTCACTTGGCACAATGTGGCCGGCGATTGGGTCCCCGGATGGATGCACCTCGGCTACGATTCGGGCGGAACCTTCGGCGACTTCGGCGGCGGCCAAACCAGCGGTCTGCCGGCCGACGGGGCGGTCCAGGGTGACCGATGGTATCACCTGGTCTCGGTCCGAGACGGCGTCGCGAACAAGCTCTACATCGACGGGATTCAAGTATCGACGTCGGCCGGTGTGCCGGGGGCTCCCAGCGGCGTGATGGGCATCGGTACCGCGAGGCCGGGCGCAGGCAGCCTTTGGTGGGTCGGCATGATCGATGATATGGCCCTCTACAATCGGGCCTTGTCCGACGAGGAGGTAACGGGCTGGTACGATGGGTTTTTCGGAGGCATCAGTGTGAACAGCAATCTGCTGGTGACCGCCGACTCCACGATCCGCGTGGAGGCCAGCAGCGCATCGCTGGGTGCGTTGACCATGCGGGCGGGTGCACTGAGCACCACCGGCAGCGCCGCCGAGGTCACGTTCACCAGCACGACGATTGCCGCCGGCGCCGAGTGGGTCGGGTTTGATCCGCAGGTGCCGACGAAGTGGAACGGCGTCAGCCAGGACATGGACGGCATCGACGCGGCAAACGTCCAGGACGTGACCATCGCCAAAGTCGGCCCGAGCACGTGGACCGTCTCGCAGGCGCCGCAGAACCTGGCGGCCACGGCCGACTTCGAGGTCGCCGGCGGTGTGCTCGAGCTTCGAGGTACCGACACCTTCGGCGGCCGCGATATCAAGGTCTCCGCGGGGACGTTGGACATCGTCGGCGGTGCCACCTTGGGCGACAGCCCGATCGAATTGGCCGGCGGCCGGCTGGCGGTCGCTGCTCCCATCGGAGCCCCGATTCCTCCGGTCGGCGGGCTGGTGGCCAACTGGCAATTCGAGGACCCCGCCGACCTGGGACTGGACAGCGTCAATGCGGCCCGGACGCGGACCGAAATCGGATCGGTGGGCCACGCGGCGGCAGGCCGAGTGGGCGGGGCCCTGCAACTCAACGGCAGCGGTTACCTCGACGTGGGAAGCGATGGTTTCACGCCCACCTACGCCGTGGCCGCTTGGCTGAACGTGGGCTCGGGGGCCGCCGGATGGCGAACCGCCATGGGCGATTGGCCCTCGGGGTGGATGCACTTCGGACTGGACGATGTCCAATCGTTCGGCGATCACAGCGGCGGCCGGACCAGCGGGTTTCCCGTCGGTGGGGTCGTCCAGAGAGATACTTGGTACCACGTTGTCTCGATCCGCGACGGGATGGAGAACCAACTCTGGATCAACGGCGTCAAGGCAAGTCAGACCTCGTCGGGCACGCCGGGCGCACCCGCCGCGACTGTCGCCATCGGCTCTACCGGGGCCACTGCCCGAAATCAATGGATCGGCATGATCGATGAGCTCTACGTCTACGATCGCTCGCTGAGCCCCGAGGAAGTGGGCAACTGGTTTCGGGGATACCTCGGTGCCGTGGACCTCTCGGCGACTGACGTGACGGTCACGGCCGACTCCGAAATCGACGTGGACGGCCTGTCGGCCGGTTTTGGCGACCTGACGATGGCCGAATCGGCCGTGCTCACCACGTCCGGTGCCTTGGAAGGAATCGGCTTTGCCCGAACGATGGTTGCGGCAGGCGTCGACAGGGTGAGCTTCGACACGCAGGCCAACACGCTGCCCGGGGCGATCACCGCCGAGGGCGTCACGATCGTCAAGCAGGGGCCGGCCGATCTGGTCCTCGACTCGCCCGGCAGCAGCCTGACCGACGTGAAGTTCGACGTGCAGGAAGGCCGGTTGGTCGGCTACCACGGGTCGAACCCCTTCGGACCGGCCACGCTGAACTTGAATGGTGGCGAAGTGCTGCTTTCGGCGAAAGCCGGGGCTGCGTCGCCGGTAAGCTATCTGAACTCCGTGACCGTCGCGACCGACGGCGTGCTCACTGCCGGCCAAGGCAGCCAAGGGGCCGACGCACCGATGACCGTCGAGCTCGGCAGTCCCGCCGGCGATGCCGTGACCTTAAGCGACGGGGCCTCCGTGACTCTGAGGTCGACCGATGCATACGAGCTTAACGTGCTCGGCCCGGTCAACGGGGCGGGCGGCCTCAGCGTAACCGAAGGCACCGTGACCTTGGCTCAGGGCGGCAACGTAAGCGCGATGGAGATCACCGGCGGAAGCCTGACCCTGGGGGCCGACTTGAACGTTGCCACGGGCAATCTCCGCGAAGGGGTCGTCAATACCGGTGCGAGCAAGGTGGTCGTCAGCCAGAGCATGAAGCTGGGGTTGGCCGCCACTCTGGGAATTGACGCCGGAAACATGTTCGATGTCAGCGGCTCCGACGTGCTTACTGCCGCCGAGGTTGGATTGTCCGGCGGAAGGTTCACCATCACCGGACCTCCCGGCGGTCTCAGTGCCCCAACCGAAGGCATGGTGGCTCGATGGCGATTCGAGGATCCCGCCGAGCTGGGCTTCGACAGTGTGGACCCCGATCGAACCAGCACGGAGGTCGGCACTCCGGCCCACGAACCGGCGGGCCGATTCGGCGGGGCATTGGCCCTGGACGGAAACAGCCACCTCGAGCTCTCCATCGAGGGCTTCTCGGAGACCTACTCGATCTCCGGGTGGCTGAACGTGGCCGAGGGTGTGGCCAACGGGTGGCGAACGGCCGCGGGGAACTGGGATACCCAGTGGATGCACTACGGCTTCCAGCCCGCCGGCAACTTCGGCGATCACGGCGGCGGTGAGACCAGTGACTTTCCGCCGGGTGGCGTGGTCGAACGCGACACCTGGTATCACGTCGTCTCGATCCGCGACGGCATGGAGAACCAGCTCTGGATCGACGGCGTCAAAGCGGCACAGACCTCCGCCGGCATGCCTGTGGCGCTGCTGGGTCCGTTCTACATCGGCACCAAGGATTCCCTCGGCCGAAACCACTGGATGGGGATGATCGACGAGCTCTACGTCTACGACCGGGCGCTGACGCCTGAGGAAGTCGCCGAGTTGGCGAATCCCGCGGAAGCCCCCGGGGCCATCGACCTGCCGGGCGCGTCGTTCACGGTGACCGCGTCGACCGACGTGGTTCTCGATACGACCTTGCCGGCCACACTTGGCAACCTGGCCCTGGACGCCGGCGTGACGCTGTCGATCAGCGGTGCGGAGGTGGCCGTGGGCAACGTCTCCGCCGGTCACGACGCGGTGATCGCGGCCGCGATGGCCATACGCGGCACGCTGTCACCCGGCGACAGCACCGGTGTGCTGACCCTCGACCCGGGGCCGGGTAACTGGGTCGAGTTCGACGTGGACAACGGAAGTCCGAGTTACCACGTCGAGATCGCCGCATGGGACGAGGGCAGCTACCCCGACCCCTGGGACCCCATCCCGCCGACCGGAGCGGTCAACGACCTGATCGTAGTCGCCACCGGCACGCTCGGCCTGGAGGGCGAGCTTAACAAGAGCACGCTGAATCTGACGGCGATCAGCCAACTCGGTCCTGATGACTCCTGGTTCGGCACGCAAACCCGGACGATCATCCAGAAGGGTCAGGGCAATGGCAATGAGGAGCCCATCGACGGCGAATTCGAGGAAGTGCCCGTGGGCAAGCACTTGGGCTACGGCGTGTTTGTGGCCGAGCCGGGCGTGGAAGTGACTCTCGCGGGGAACATGGAGGTGACGCTGTTGCAGGCCCTGGCCGGTGACACCAACGGCGATCGTGTGGTGGACATTGCCAACGATGGATCGGCTTTGATCCTGAATCTCGGCACCCAGACCGGAATGAGCTGGACGGACGGCGACTTCAACCATGACCAGGCGGTGGACATCGGCAACGACGGATCGGCTTTGATCCTGAATCTCGGCACCAACTACAAGGGTCGGGCGTCGAGTGCGGGCAAGGACGTGTCGCCGGGTGAGGGTGGTGGCTTCGTCGAGCAGGATGGAAGCATCTTCCTGGAAATGAACGAACTCGCGTTGTACTCGGTCTATGTGGGTAATGACGCCGGCGAGCAATTGCGCAATACGGACGCGCTGAGACTCGACGCCGGTGTCAACGAGCCGGTGTGGGCGCTTCCTCCGTTCAGCACCACCAACAACCAGGTTGACAGCGACGTCCTGGAGGCCTTCGAGGAGTTGATGACGGCTGGGAATTTCATCACGAAGGAGCCCTACGACACGCAGGTGAATGTGAACCTCGCCGGCCTGACCGGAGAGGCGACCAGCATTTGGATGAAGTACCAGCAGCTTGGCCAGGAGGCGTCGATTGTGATGTTGTTCAGGGTTCCCGAGCCGGGCACGCTGGTGATGTTGCTGGCCGGCCTGATCGGCCTGGCCCTGGCCGCCTGGCGTCGCCGGGCCGCCTAGGCGCGACCTGTTGACAGATGGAACCTTCCCCCGCGCCGGTGTGGTGCCGGCGCGGGGGTTTCGTTGACGGACGTCCGAAGCCGGCGGGGGGACGCGACCCGCGCGCAAAAGGCAGGATGCGGAAGGAGGATACATGCGTTGCAGAGCCGGGCATGCTCCATCGAATCGCGGTCGCCGATCCCGACGGTCGACGCCTTGGGACAGATCCCACAGGTCGCGCAACGGATTGAACTTCGAGCGGCTGGAACCGCGGATAGTGCTCGACGGCGGTCCGATGATCAGCGAGTTCATGGCGGCCAACGCTTCGGTGTTGGCCGACGAGGACGGGGATTTCTCGGACTGGATCGAGATCTACAATCCGACCGACGCGGCGATCGATCTGGATGGCTGGCACCTGACCGACCGCGACAACAACCCGACGAAGTGGCAGTTTCCCGCCTACACCTTGGCGCCGGACGAGTATCTGGTCGTCTTCGCCTCGGCGAAGGACCGCGATGATCCGGCGCTGCCGCTGCACACCAACTTCAAGCTCAGCGCCGGGGGCGAGTATCTGGCCCTGGTCGAGCCGGACGGCGCCACGGTGGCTTTCGAGTTTGCCCCGCAGTATCCGCAGCAGTTCGACGACGTTGCCTTCGGACTCGGCTCCTCAGCGGAGGTATCCACGCTGTTGACCCCGGGCGCCTCGGTGCGAGCGCTGGTCCCTGCCGACGACTCACTGGCAGACACGTGGACGGACCCCTCGTTTGATGACGCTACGTGGACCGGCGGAACCACGGGGGTCGGCTACGAAACCGAAACCGGATACGAGGCGCGCATCGGCCACGACGTGCAGGCGGAGATGTTCGGCGTCAACACGTCGGCATACCTTCGTGTGCCCTTTGACGTCGACGATCTAGCGGCCGTCGATCAATTGTCGCTTCAGATGCAATACGACGACGGCTTCGCGGCGTATCTCAACGGTCAGGAAGTGGCCCGACGCAACACCCCGGCGCAAGGAGGCGACTCGCCGCCCAGCGGCCTGATCAGCTATTGGGATTTCGACGGCAACCTCGAAGATCAAGCGAGTCGACATACCAACAATTCCGGGACGACCGAGGAAGACCTCAGCGTCCAGGCGGGCGGCAACGTCCGCTTCGTGCCCGGGATCTCCGGGCAGGCGGCCGCTCTGGACGAGCTGCCCGGAGAGGCCCTGTCGCTTGGCGCCGCAGAATCTGCCGACACGCAGCTCGGGCCGATCTACACGATCGAATCGTGGATTTATCCGACCAACCTGTATAGCTGGGGCCGTTTCGTTCTGAATTGGGCCGGGGAGGGCAACTCCTACCACTTCGCACTTCGCAACGGCAACCAGGTCAGCCTGTTTCACGCCCAGTCCAACGGCAGCAACCGCAATGCCGACAGCGCGTCGCTGGTGCAGCTCGGCTCGGCCGGCGGCTGGCAGCACATCGCGGGAATCGCCGACGGTTCCCGTCTGCGCGTTTACTACAACGGGGTTGAGGTCGGTTCGACCACCTACAACGGAACCATTCGGACGGTGGCCCAAGGACTGGGGATCGGCGACGCGCCCGGGGGAGGTTACGGGCCCGGTTTCCGATACCAGGGATATCTCGACGAGTTGGCCATCTGGAACGTCGCCCTGACTGACGACCAGATCTTGTCGCACTACCAGGCCGGCCCTGACGGGTACGGTCTGACGTCCCTTGTCGGCGGTTCGACATTGACCTGGAACTCGGCCGCGGGCGAGGACCGCCCCGACGCTGAGGCATTGCAACCCGAGTCGATCGACCTGTCCGATCATCTCGACTCGTTGCGGGCGGGCACCAACGTGCTGGCCGTACACGGGCTGAATTCCGCTGCCGACGATCCCGATTTCCTCATCGTCCCGGAACTCCAGGCGGCCCACCTGACGCCACGAGCGGATCTTCGGCAGTTCTTCGCCGTGCCGACGCCCGGGCTGCCCAACGGCACGGGCGCGGATAACTTGGGGCCACTGATCCGCGACGTACCGGAGTCTCTGCCACCGCCCGCCGACCTTGAAGACATTCCCATCACGGCGCTGGCCGTGGAAACGGCGGCGGCGATTGCAGCGGTCGATTTGCACTATCGGGTCATGTTCGGCAGCGAGACGACGGTTGCGATGCACGATGACGGGCTGCATGGCGACGGCCTTGCCGGCGATGGAGTGTTTGGCGCGGCGATTCCGGCGGCGGCTTCCCTGCCCGGCCAGATGGTCCGCTGGTACGTGACCGCCGAGGACGCCGACGGTCGTGCGTCGCGATGGCCTCCGTTTGCCAACCCTGTCGGCTCGCCGGAGTATTTCGGCACGGTCGTTGCCGACCCGTCGATCGACACCGAGCTGCCCGTCTTCCACCGGTTCATCCGCAGCCCCGGCGCCGCGGAGACGGGCAGCGGAACCCGAGCTTCGGTCTCCTACCTCGACGAGTTCTACGACAACGTGTTCATTCGCATTCGCGGCGGCACGGCCCGGAGTTGGCCCAAGAAGTCGTACAAGCTGAAGTTCAACGAGGGTCACAACTTCCGCTTCGATCCGGCGCAGCAGCGCGTCGACGAGATCAACATCAACACGACCTACACGGACAAGTCGTACGTGCGGGCGATTCTGGCCTACGAGACGCACCGCGACGCGGGCACTCCGGCCGCTGAAACGTTCGCCCTTCGCATGCAGCAGAACGGCAGTTTCTTCAGCGTGGCTCACTTCGTCGAGCAGCCGCAAAAGGCCTTGCTGCGTCGTCATGGCCTCGACGACGAAGGCACGCTCTACAAAGCCACTCCGACCAACGGCCTGACCGGCTCGGCCACTCGGGCAATGGACAAGAAGTTTCCCAAGGACGGCGACTTCTCCGATCTGCAAGCGCTGATCGACGGGCTGGCACTTCGCGGTACGGCCCAAGAGAACTTCGTGTTCGATAACGTCAACTTGCCGGCGCAAATCACGTTCATGGCCGCCGGTGTGATCATGCAGAACATTGACGCCACCGACAAGAACTACTTCATTTACCGCGACACGTACGGATCGGGCGAGTGGCAGATGATCCCATGGGACGTCGACCTGACCTTCGGTCCCAATGCCCTGAATACCGACGTCATTGTCTCCACCGACGATCGCCCGACGGGGCATACGAGCCATCCGCTGCTCGGTGGTCTGCAGTTTCCCTACCATGGCCGCAAGAACCATCTGTTCGACGCGATATTCGTCCACGACCGCACGCGAGAGATGTTCGTGCGGCGCGTGCGGACGCTGATGGACGAGTTCCTCAATCCGGCCGATCCGCACTTTGAGAATCGCATCGACGAGTTGGTCGCGCTGCTGGGACCGGACGTGGCGCTCGACAAGGCTCGCTGGCGCGGCAATGCCCACTTCGGCAACACCGACTACACCCTGCAGGCGGCCAACGATCGAATCAAGAACCAGTACCTCGCACCTCGCCGCACGCATCTGTTCGTCAACCACAACATCAACAATCCCGGCTTTCCCAACAACGCCGGCATCCCCGGTGCCCAGCCGGATCTGGCCTCGCTGCCGCCCGAGCAGCGGAATATCGAGTTCGGCACAATCGAGTATGCTCCGGTCTCGGGCAATCAAGACGAAGAGTACCTCGAAATCGTCAACCACAACACCTTTGCCGTCGACATCTCCGGATGGCGGCTGACGGAAGCCGTGGAGTTCACTTTCCGCCCCGGCACGATCATCCCGGCCGGCGATACGCTCTATGTCTCGCCCAACGTGAGCGCGTTTCGCGCCCGGGCCGTGGGCCCCGCCGGTGGCCAGGGGCTGTTCGTGCAGGGCAACTACGACGGACACCTCTCGTCCTTCGGAGAAACCATCCGGCTGCTCGACGCCGAGGGGAACGAGATCAGCACCACCACTTACGTTGGCAATCCCAGCGCAGCGCAGAAGTTCCTGCGGATTTCCGAGATCATGTACAATCCGCACGAGCCCACGGTGGCGGAAATCGCTGCGGGTTTCACCGATCACGACGAGTTCGAATACGTCGAGCTGATCAACACGGGTGTCACGCCATTGACGCCGGTTGACCTCGACGCCGTCCATTTCAGCGAGGGCGTTACCTTTGCGTTTAGCGGCGTCACGCTCGATCCGGGTGAGCGGATTCTCGTGGTGCAGAATCAGGCCGCCTTCCAGGTCCGTTACGGCAACCGTCTGAACGTCGCCGGCGAGTTCACGCTCGGAAGGCTCGACAACAACGGCGAGCGGCTCAAGCTGGAAGACGCCTCCAACGGCACGGTGGCGGAGTTCACCTACAACGACGGCGGCGAGTGGCCCGGCGAGGCAGACGGAACCGGGGCCTCATTGGAGGTCCTGGATACCGACGGCGACTACGGCGATCCGCAAAACTGGCAGTACGGCACCGCATACGGCGGCACACCCGGCACCGAGCGTCAACCACGACTGGGTATCGTGGTCAACGAGGTGCTCAGCCACACCGATCCACCGACCAAAGACACTATCGAACTACACAACACTACCGCCACATCGATCGACGTCGGCGGCTGGTACCTAAGCGACGACTTCGGCTGGGACCCGACGGGAATCGCCGGCAACTACTTCTTGTACAAAAAGTTCCGTATCCCCGACGGCACGATCATCCCCGACGACGGGTATCTGGTCTTCGACGAAGACGACTTCAACCCCACCTGGAACGATCCGCAGCAGGATTCCGGCCTGAACGATTTCGCGCTCAACGGCGCCCACGGCGACGACGTCTGGCTGATGAAGGCCGACGCCGCCGGCGAGCTGACCCATTTCGGCGATCACTTCGAGTTCGGCGCCGCGCCGCAGGGCGAGTCGTTCGGCCGTTGGCCCAACGGCAGCGGCAATCCGTACCCGATGCTCACACCCACGATCGACGAGCAATATCCCGAGAACGGCCGCAACAGCACTCCGCGGATTGGGCCGGTCATCATCAGCGAGATGCACTACAATCCAAATCGGGTCGAAGATGACGGCGATCTGGAGTTCATCGAGATCTATAACAACACGGCCGCGCCGGTCGACCTGACCGATTGGCGGCTCGATGGGGGGATCGACTTCGACTTTCCCGCCGGCACCGTGTTGGCGGCCTATTCGGAGATGGTGATCTTGCCGTTTGGACTCGACAACGCCGAGAAGTGGTCGGCCTTCTGCGCCGAGTACGGACTGGATGCGGGCCGGACCGACGGTTTTCTGGGCGGATATCGGAGGCAGCTCAGCGACGGTGGAGAACTCGTCCAGCTTCAGCGTGCCGGCGAGCAACCACCCGATGAGCCGGGCTTCATCCCGCGCCTGCTCGAAGACGAGGTCCACTATGACGACGAGACCCCCTGGCCACTCGACGCCGACGGCCTTGGCGACTCGCTACAGCGAACCGAGACCAATGCCTGGGGTAACTCGCCCCAGAGTTGGAGCGCACTGCCGCCGACACCCGGGACAACGTCGTTTGGGGTCCCCGACGCAGCCCAGGTCATGGGTCGCCACGTCTTCTACAACGATTCGGTCTTCGACGGCAACAACCCGGCGGCCCACGCCACCGACGACGCGGCCATCGGCTCCGACAAAAAGGCCCTGTTGCCGGGCCAAACGGCCACAATAGCCAACTACACCAGCTACAGCCGAGGCATCAACGGGATCATGGTGGACGTTGCCGGGTTGCAGCAGGGGGCTGTGCCGGCAGCGGACGATTTCGAGTTCCACGTGGGCAACAGCAACACACCCGATACTTGGGCGGTCGCGCCGATGCCGTCCTGGATTACCGTTCGCCCGGGCGAAGGTGTCGACGGCTCCGACCGCGTGACAATCCTGTGGCCGGACAACGCCATCGCGAAGCAGTGGCTGCGGGTCAAGGTGCTGGCCACCGCCGATACTCGGCTACCCGAGACGGACATCTTTTACTTCGGCAACGCCATCGGCGAGTCGGGGAACTCGGCGACCGACGCCAAGGTCAACGCCATTGACATGCTCGGGGCTCGCAGCAATCAGCGCAACTTCCTCGACCCGGCGCCGATCGACTTCCGCCTCGACTACGACCGCGACGCCCGGGTCAACGTCACCGACATGCTCATCGCGCGGAACCATCCGACCCACTTCCTCAACGCCCTGCGACTGATCGCCGTTCCGGGCGGCAAGGCGGCCGGGGAGGAGGCCTCAGCAGTGAGACGCCGGGCTGCGCAAGACGCGGTCTTCAGACAGGCCGTCGAACGGGAGCCGGAACGCCCGAGAGCTTCGTCGAGCAAATTGGACTGGCTCTATGAGTTCGATCAGATGAGCACGCAGAAACGGTCCTCAAAAAGGGACCAGTCGGCCGAGGCAGCTACAGACGAGGTGCTCGCGATGAACTTGTCGTAGGCGCTGTAGGTGCTTGCAAGCATGTGCGGCAAGGCATTGATCGTGGACCACAAATCTGTGGAGATTGACGGCTGAAGAGGGCGTTGCCGTCTCGTCGGCCGTCGCCGTCGCTAGGTTGCCTGAGGAGGAATAGCGCAAGGCCGAGGCTGAGCGCCCATCAAGGCAACACGGCTGAACGTGTTCAAGCTTGGTGTTTTGCGAGAAGCCTTGCATATTCTCCAATTATCGTCATAATGGAGACATTCGGCGGTGCGCGCCGAGGCCACATGACAGGCGGCCGGCGGAGACGGGAATGAACAACGCGGCGGTGTGGAGACTGAGCCTTCGACGGAGACGATTGTGTACGGCGGAAAAAAGAAGACCTGGTGGGAGTCGTTCGGTCGCAAGGTGAAGACCGCTGCGAAGACCACGCAGGGCAAACGGCTCGGCTTCGAACGGTTGGAGGCGCGGCTGGCGCTGGCCGTCGGCCCGTTGGTGATCAGCGAACTGATGGCCGTCAACGATAGCACGCTGGCCGACGGCGATGGGGACTTTTCGGACTGGATCGAAATCCACAATCCCGCCGGCGCCGACGTCAACCTCGCCGGTTGGTACCTGACCGACGACCCGGCGGAGTTGACGAAATGGCAGTTTCCGGCCGTTTCGCTCGGGGCGGGCGGCTATCTGGTAGTCTTCGCCTCGGGCAAGGATCGCGCGGCAGCCAATACCGAGCTGCACACCAATTTCAAACTCGACGGCAGCGGCGAATACCTGGCGCTGGTCGAGCCGGGCGACGTGGTGTCCCACGAGTTTGCTCCGGCGTTTCCCGAGCAGCACGCGGACGTCTCGTTCGGAACGGCCGAAGAAGTGGTCCCAGAGAAACTGGTTTCCTCGGGGGACGAAGCGACCGTTCTCGTGCCCACCGATGATGCGCTCGCTATGACGTGGACGGGCGAGGCGGCAAACGAGCCGTTCGACGATTCACCGGCCGCCGGATGGACAGCGGCGACCACCGGCGTCGGCTACGACACCGATCCGGCGGCAGCGCCGGTGGAGTTGGTCGGTCATGCCTTGATTCAGCGGCCGTCGGTCGACTCCGCTTCGGGCAGTGTCTTCGTCTTGGAAAGTTCGCCGTTTACCCAAGCGGGTGAAATGGCTCAATGGGCAATCTACAGCGATACCGATCGGACGATCACGCCGCTTGTCTTGCGAGTCGACGAGCTGGGCAACCACCTCATCACCGGGATCGGCCAATCGCGGACCAGCACGGCCGGGGCGGGCGAGCAGCATTTCGCCTTCGCATTGCAGGCGGGCAGCGCCGAGGTCGGCCCGGGATTCTTCTTCGGCTGGAAGGACGGCGCCGACGGCGTGGATCACACCGGCGTGGTGCCGTCTACCCACAACACGGCCCAGAGCATTCGCTGGTTCCCACGCCACACGACGTTAACCCTGGGCGACGATTTGGGCCCCGGTTCGTCCCTTGCCCGAACTTACTCGATTCAGGCCACCGGTGTGATCGCGGCGGCGCAACCGGCGGGCTACTGGAGCTTCGATGACAACGCGGAAGACCTCTCGGGCAACGGCCACCATGGCGCGATCAACGGGCCCGTGCTCAGCAGCGAGGTCCCCTCGGCGCTGGGCAGCGGCCGGTCGATGCGTTTCGATGGGGTCAACGACTACGTCAGCGCACCGATTGACGTCTCCGAGACGAGTTTCACTTCGTCGCTGTGGTTCAAGGCCGACAGCGGCGGCCGCGGGCTGCTGGCCGTGGTGGACCGCGATTTGGGCGCCGGCGGCCACGATCGGCACGTTTATCTCAACGGCGGGAACCTCGCCACGCGGGTGTGGAACAATGAGACCATCGCTTCGGCCGGCCGCAACTACGCCGACGGGCGTTGGCATCACGTGGTCCACGTGGTCGGGCCGGAAATCGGCGGACAGCGAATCTACGTCGACGGTCAACGGGTAGCCAGCGGGAATAAGGCGTCGTCCGACTTTAATTGGCAGAAACGGATCAACATCGGCTTCTCCAACGACGCCGCCGGTGATTACTTCCAGGGGCTGATCGACGACGTGGCGGTGTGGGATTCGGTGCTCACCGAAGATCAGATTCGGGCGTTGGCCCAAGGGGCGTCTCCGATGGCGCTGGCCGGCTACACGCGACTGATCGGAACCGACGTGGCCGATGCGATGCAGGGCGTCAACGCCACGGCCTATCTTCGCATCCCGTTCGATGTCGAAACGCTCGACGAATTCGACGCGCTGCGCCTGCGGATGCAATACGACGACGCCTTTGTGGCCTGGCTCAACGGCGTGGAAGTTGCGCGGCGCAATGCCCCGCCGGCGTTGGCCTTCGATTCGTCGGCCGTTGCCGGCCGGTCGAAAAGCGAAGCCCTCGAGTTCGAGGAGATCAACCTCACCTCGGGTGCCGACTTGCTTCACCAAGGCCCCAACATCCTGGCGATCCAAGGGCTCAACGATGCCGCCGACGGCTCGGACTTCCTCATCCGGCCCGAGTTGGTCAAGATCACCACGGCTGAGGGCCGCTATCTCGACCGGCCCACGCCGGGCGCCGCCAACAGCGCGGGAGTAGTCGGATACGTGGCCAGCACCCGTTTCAGCGTGCAGCGCGGATTCTTCACCGATCCGTTTGCAGTGGAGATCACCACGGAAACCGAGGATGCGTTAATCTACTACAGCACCGACGGCAGCGCCCCGGTGGCCGGCAACCCCAACGCGAGGTTGTATACGGGTCCGGTTCCGGTCATCACGACGACCGCGCTACGGGCCGTGGCTCGTAAAGAGGGATACCAGTCGACCAACGTCACTACCCACACGTACCTCTTCCTGGCCGACGTGGCCAATCAACCGGCCAATCCGCCGGGGTTGCCCTCGACTTGGAGCGGCGGTTTTCCGGCCGATTACGGGGTCGATCCGGACGTGGTCAACACGACGCTGCCCGGCTACAGTTTCGAGGAAGCGTTGCTGTCGATTCCGACGGTCAGCCTCACGACCGATCCGGATGACCTGTTCGGGGCCCAGAACGGGATCTACTACAATTCGCGGGGACGCGGGGAGGGTTGGGAACGGGCCGCGTCGATGGAGCTGATTTACCCCGACGGCACCGCCGGGTTCCAGATCGACGCCGGAGCGCGGATGCACGGCAACTCCAGCCGCAACCACACCTTTACGCCCAAGCATCCCATCCGAGTGCTGTTCAAGAGCAAGTACGGCCCCAGCAAGCTGAACTATCCGCTGTTCGGCGAAGCCGGGATCGACCGGTTCGACCAAATCCTGTTGCGGGGGGCTTCCACCGATTCATGGCCGGTCGTCAACGGCGGGCCCGTCATGGGCGTGGTACGCTGGCATCGCGACGACTCGGTCTACATCCGCGACCAGTGGATGCGGGACGCACAGCTCGACATGGGACGCCCGTCGGCCGACGGGATCTACGTCCACCTGTACCTCAACGGCCTGTATTGGGGACTGTACAACCTGGCGGAGCGTCCCACCGATTCGTTCAACGCCGAGCACCTTGGCGGAGACAAAGACGAATACGACGTGGTCAAGGATTTTGCCGAGGTTCAGTCGGGCAACAAGGACGCCTGGAACGAGTTGATGGCCCTGGCCGGGGCCGGACTGGCCACCGAGGCGGCCTATCAACGCGTCCAGGGCAACCACCCCGACGGCTCGCGAAACCCCGATTATCCAGTCTATCTCGACGTCGACAATCTGATCGACTACATGATCGTCCACATCTACTCGGGCGCGGAGGACTGGCCCGATCACAATTGGTGGGCTGCTCGGCGCCGGGGTCCGGAAAGCGAAGGATTCAAGTTCTTCGCCTGGGATCAGGAGATTTCCAACGATTCGCTGGTGCGGGAGTACACGCGAATCCGGACCCGATTCGAGGACCCGATCAGTTCCCAATCCCCGTCCTATTTGTACGGACGGCTGCGGACCAACGCCACCTTCCGGCAGAAGTTCATCGACCGTGTTCACGAGCTGCTGTTCAACGACGGCTTGCTCACGCCCCAGGAAAACCACGCCCGCTGGATGCGCCGGGTCACGGAAATCGATCAGGCAATGGTAGGGGAATCGGCCCGCTGGGGCGATTCCAAACGGTCCGTGCCCTACAAGCGGGAGGTGGAATGGCTCAATACGCTGAGCTGGATGGAGAATTCCTACTGGCCGCAGAACCATCTCACGGCCTTGGGACGCTTCCGTCGCGTGGGACTCTATCCAGACACCGAAGCCCCCGTGTTCAGCCAGCACGGCGGAGACGTGGCGGCCGGCTTCCAATTGGGGATGATCGCCGCTTCGGGCAGCGTGTACTATACGCTGGACGACACCGATCCGCAGTTGGCCGGCGGTGCAATCGGCGGGATCCCCTACACGGGCCCGGTAACGCTCAACGAAAGCGTCGTGGTCAAAGCCCGCGCTCTGGACGGGGGCCAATGGAGTGCACTCAGCGCGGCCGAGTTCCGCGTAGACGGCCTGCCGGTGGCCAAGAGACTGGTCGTGACCGAATTGAATTACCATCCGCCGGAGCCGACCCCCGAAGAGCAACTCCAAGGCTTCCTCGACGCCGACGAGTTCGAGTTCGTCGAGCTGCAGAACGTCAGCGGCCAGACGATCGATCTGACCGGCACGAGTTTCACGGCCGGCGTTGAGTTCGGATTCACGTCCCAAACCGAGGGATCGGCGGTGTTGATTAGCGAACTCTCGATGGCCGCGACCGATTCCGTCGAAATTCAAAACGTCTCGGCCGGTGTGGTCGACACTTCCGGCTGGATCGTGGCGGTCAACGACGCGGAAGGTAACGACATCAACCAGGTGGAACCGGTCGTTTGGGCCCTGCCCGAGACCATGGCGGCCGACCAGGTCCTCTATCGAACCGATGTCCCGGGCGACAACTATTGGGGCGATAGCATTTTTTGGAGGACTCTGGGCAACGGCTGGGCGATGATCGTCGACGACAGCGGTGGCGTGGTCGATTTCGCCGTTTGGGGCTATGACACCGAGGCCATCAGTTCCCTGAACGTCAACTTGGGCGGATTCCAAGTGACGGCGGCCGATGCCTGGAGCGGAGCGGCCGTGCCCGTCGGAGCGACGCTCGCCAACTCGCTGCAACGCCGCGGCTCTACCGATCGCGACCGTGCCGGCGACTGGGCCTATCGCGAGCCGCCGTCGCGAGGCGCCCGCAACGCGGAGTTGACCACCCCCTTTGACTCCCGGCCCGTCGAACTGGCCGCGGGAGAGTTTGCCGTGGTAGTGAGCAATCGGAGTGCCTTTCGCGCCCGGTATGGCAATCAGGTCAAGGTGTTGGGACAGTATCAGGATCGGCTGGGCAACGGCGGCGAAACCATCGCCTTGACCGACCGGTTCGGCCGCACGATCGTCGAGTTCGAGTACAACGATTCGGGCGATTGGCCCGGCCGGCCCGACGGCAACGGCGCCACGCTGGAGCTGATCGA
>SDBV01002148.1_pt1 | contig 29547 bp, 31 predicted proteins | sample 2277081 | NCBI WGS metagenome assembly SDBV01 (sample SAMN10402039, study PRJNA504765) | marine sediment metagenome | isolation source: marine sediment core GS10_PC15, 223 cmbsf | place: Arctic Ocean: Southern Knipovich Ridge | collected 2010
GTTTTGTGTCCTTGTCTCATAGAGCCATTGCCGCCAACTATATGCTATTCGGAATAGCCCAATCTGTATTAACGGAACTGTTCCTGATATTTTACTATATCTATAAGCTGAAAACCTAAGCAAATTTGCTTTAAAGGCGTTTTTGATTTCAAATGTACTCCTATTTAACATAATCTATTCCGCATAGCATGCCTGCAATGATTGCTTGCATTAAAAAATATGCAGAACCGGCCGGTCAACTAAAAATCATTCTGGCATCAAGATAGCAATTTGTAGTGAAAATATGGCTAACATTCCACATTTTTATGAAAACCACAAAAACAAGGCTTGTCAAGCAAGAAAAGTTCCGGGAGTTTGGAATATGTAGATTGACCAAAGTAAAAAATTTCTATACTTATTTAGTCACTCTAAACTTTTGCCATGAAAAGCATGAATACATTAATAGCAATCTAACGACTGTCAGTCATTTAATGCAGGCTACGTCAACTGGCAATCTGATGCCCGGTTTCACGATAAAAGCCTGCTAAATAATACATTTATAATCCGATATAACTGTTTAAGAAGGAACTGTTTATAATTTAGTTTAATTCCACTGTTCATTCTCTCTTTGCCATGACTCAAAAAAGCCATTCATATACGTCACAATTTCCGGGTTGCTTTTAGCCAGATTATTTGATTCGGTCGGATCCTCATTCATATTGTATAATTCCCAGGCAGCTTCTTTTCCATGAGCCACAATTTTCCATTTGGCATCACGAACTGCTTTGCCATTTCTCCATTCCCAAAAGAGTGGTTTACCCCGTTCAACAATCCCACCCTGCATAATTTATAGAAAGCTGACGCCCTGCATGGCAACAATTTTCTTGTTATTGGGATATTAATAGCTCTACCTATGGGATTTACTATACTTGGGAGGCAGCTCAGAATGTTTGTCCGGCTGGTTGGCATTTGCCCAACAGGATAGAATGGGATGAATTGATAAATTTTCTTGGAGGAACAGATGTCGCAGGCGGGAAGCTAAAACAAACGGGCACAATTTATTGGGACTCCCCAAATACCGGAGCAACAAATGAAAGTGGATTTAATGCTTTGGGTGCAGATGGTGTATCTATTCCTGGTCAGGTTAACTTTTTGAAAGAGGATGCCTTTTTTTGGACAGCGGATAAAAAGACAGTTGTCGAATATGGTTATGCATATTCCTTGGATTATGATAACGATAATTGTAGTCAGGGAACAGGTCCTTTAGATAATGGATTTTTTGTACGTTGTGTAAAAGATTAAGGAATCCATGAAATTCACTTTTGGGTGTAGAATATTTCTACACCCTTCTTTCTGTGATAGTCACTCTGTTCAATATATTCCACAGGACATGTGTGGAGAAAGATGGTATGGATTTGTAATTTCAGCTCAAGATCAATTGGAACGAGGTTGCATGCGCCTTATGACTAAACGTTGATTTATATGATTGCGATTGGGTGGGATAAAAAAATGGCCGTTTGAGTATGAATTGAATAAGAGGAAACTGGATTATCCTCTGAAAAGAAAAATAAATGATTATTGAAATGGAAAGATGGGTACTACTTCAATCCAGGCCATTGTGCCTGAGCAGTTCCATGATTTCGTTGTCGGAAATGGCATCCCTTTCGCTTTTATCCTATATGGCAATCAGGCGTATGGTATGTTCCTCCAGGGCTACAAGTACCTCGTGGTGTGCAATTACCCTGCCTCCGCCGCTTTTGCCACGTCCTTTGGATCGAATGGCAAGCCGTATCTTAGAAACGTTGTTACCCAAAGGGATTCCCAGGTTGGGATTTTGTAGCAGTTCTTGTTTCAAACGGGCAATGTCATCGCCGAGTGAACGGTACTTCTTTGATAATTTTTTTGCGTCCCTGTCGAAGGAACTTACGGATCTAATCCTGATCACGGTGGAGTTCTTCAATCAGTTCATCAATACTGTGGTCTTCCATTTCTCCTTTAAGTACAGCTTTCAGTTCTTTAAGCCCCTCATCTATGCTTTTGGCAACGCCGCTAAGTTTTTTCTTTTTGGTCTTTATGGTCACCGATTTTTCATACAGTTTGGCCATGTCATTTGCAATTGCCAGGAGTCGCGCTCCGGCCTGGGTGCTGTCGTCAACAGTAATGGTATGTGTTGCCATGATGTTTATAATTCAAAGATGAATGATGGTACAAATATAGGTAATAATGCTGTAATGATAGAATGAGTGAATAATGGAATGATAGAATGAGTGAATGCTGGAATGATAGAATGAGTGAATGCTGGAATGAGTGAATAATGGAATGATAGAATGAGTGAATGCTGGAATGATAGAATGAGTGAATAATGGAATGATAGAATAATGGAATGATAGAATGAGTGAATGCTGGAATGATAGAATGAGTGAATGCTGGAATGATAGAATGAGTGAATAATGGAATGATAGAATGAGTGAATGCTGGAATGATAGAATGAGTGAATGCTGGAATGATAGAATGAGTGAATAATGGAATGATAGAATGAGTGAATGCTGGAATGATGGAATGAGTGAATAATGGAATGATAGAATGAGTGAATAATGGAATGATGGAAGAATATAATAAAGGATGATTGGTAAATTGAAAGGAAGTACCTGGATTGAAATTTGTAAGTGTTGTGGAAGTGTGAAAATTAAGCATTCATTTGGTTAAGCATTTTCAAAAACAATAGTAGAATCGTTAATATAAAACAGATAAAAATATGAAACGTGTTATTGGGATAATAGCTGCAACAATCTTATTGAGTATGCCCTGTATTGCCCAGAAAGGCAAAAGCGATGCCATAGAACAGATGAAAAAGGAGCATGCCGAGGCAGTAGGTCAAATGAAAAAAGAGTTTGAGGATGGGGTTAACCAAATGCGACAAGAGTTTGATGACCACGTTAAGAAAATGAATGATGAGTTCAGGGACTATCTTTCAAACAGCTTTAGGGAGTTTCAGCAATTCACAGGAAAGGAAAGACCAAATGAGAAGCCAAAACCTGTTACCCAACCCAAATTTGTACCTGACAAGGAACGGGAAATTCGCTCAGTGCCGGAAGGCTTGAAAGGAAAGTTTAGCGCCGATCCAATACCTGTACCCACCAACCCTGCAATTGTTCCGTTGGCAATCAAACCCTCCGGCAAAGTATAGTTGTTGATTTCTTTGAAGCGGATATAAAACTCAGTATCGACAAACGGATGCGGAATTTGAGCCTGGGGTCGGTTACTCCTGAATCGTTCGCCAGGTATTGGCAGCATTTTATTGCTACGGATTACCGGCTATATATCGAATCGCTTATTGAATATGCCAACCTGACAAACTTAAACGATTGGGGTATATATATGTTAGTGACAAAAACGGCTAAGCTACTTTTTTCTGATCTAAATAGCCAAAATATGTGGACTTGGGCTATGCTCAACCAAGCAGGGTATCAGATAAAAATCGGCTACCTTAAAAACCAAACATACCTGCTTTTGCCTACTCTTCAGAGTGTATATGAAAAAGCGTATTACAGTATCGAAGGCAGTAATTATTATGTAATGAATAGTGTCCCGGACGATAAGAAAATCTATACCTATACAGAGAGTTTTGATGGGGCTACTAAAAAAATTGACCTTCACCTGTCGCGTAGTTTGAATTTTGGTCAGGGCGGCACAGTTACTAAAAATACAGTGTTGCCAGGTCAAACAGAAACTATAAGTCTGAAGCTCGACAAAACGACCATTGGTTTTCTGGCCAGCTACCCACAAACAGAAAACGCCGTATATCTGAATGCGGCGTTTTCGCAGAGCATTCAAGAAACCTTGTACGAAAGCATTGCTAAAGATATACAAGGGATGACTGAAGAAGAATCGGTAAGCTATTTATTAAAATACCTGCACACTGCGTTTGAATATAAAACCGATGACGAGCAGTTTGGAAAAGAAAAGATGTTTTTCCCTGATGAGATATTCTATTATCCTTATTCCGATTGCGAGGATCGCACGGTATTATTCACGAAATTGGTCGCTGCCCTGGTGGGCATTGATGTGGTTGGTGTTTCCTATCCTGGGCATATGGCTGCAGCGGTTGCTTTTACAAGACCTGTCGAAGGCGCCGGGTTTCTGGTCGATGGGCTTGACTTTACCATTTGTGATCCAACTTACCTGAATGCTCCCATTGGATCGGTTATGCCAAAATATCGGTCGACTTCCCCAAGGGCGATCAAAATATTCAGCAATTACAAAACGGGCAATAACTGGCATGTCATTGCTCAACACATCGAAAAGGGTAACGAGGGTAAGATATTTATAAGCGACAAGTCGATTACTGAAAGGGGGAACTATATTGTTTCGGGCTGGTATAAAGACCAGATAAGCATAAACGGCAAAACACATAAAGCATCAGGCGCTACCCGTGATTTGTGGTTTGCCAGGTTTGATGAGAAAGGTGATCTTGATTGGTTTATGCCTATACAATGTTCAGGTTTTGGCTTTGTAAAGGCTTTTGCCGTAGGACAAAAGGGAAATGTATATGCGCTGATCAACTATAATGGATCGATCGCCGTAAATGAGACTCAGCTATGCTCCAGTGAAGAAACAGCTCATCTTATGCTTGGAATATCTAATCGGGCAAAAGTAATTATAAAGGAAAATATTATCCTTGAAGCTGCTGAGGGTGAAAAGATTGCATTTTTGGGGAGATTTAAACCTGATGGGACAAAAATAGAATTGTTTTCCTTCCCTACTGAAAAGGTCACCTTTGAATCGGATATCGCCATCGACTCACGCAACGATGTTGTGGTTCGTGGTATGGTTGGAGAAATAGAAGGGCTGACCAAAGAAGTTCCCGTTACACACGCCGGTGTGGCTTTTAGCGCTGAGAATCAAATTGAATCTTACCTTGATGAATACAAAGCAAAGGCTTTTCACAAGCAAATGGCAGGGTTATTTGCTACCATTAAATTGTTATCGCAAAACGGAGGCAGTATTTCGGGAACTGTTGTTCAACGACTTTTAAGCAAGAATAATCCGGAATTTAGCGAAAAGAATCCGGCTATATTTAAGAGTCTTATGCGCATGATGTTTGTTGTAAATAATGGAGGAATTATCTTGATACAAACCAGAAATGGCAAAAAGATTTCGCTGGCTGCAATGAAAATTGAAAACAATAGCAATATGCAGATCGTAAAGACATCGGAAAGCTCTTATAAGTTGAAATTCTTAAATGGAGTTGAGGTGGGAAAAGCTATTGTATGGTACGATTTGAACTTTATCAGCATGAGAAGTAATGGGGAACTTATTTTTGACTACGATGACGATCATACAAAAAAGGAAGTTGCAATTTCCGAAATTGTTGAATTGTAAATTTCACCCTCATCATCCGGCAGATCGCTTCGTGCCTCGCGATGACGTAATAAATATCGTCATTGCGAACGGAGCTTTTTGCGTAGTGTGGCAATCTTTTTCAGTTCGTCGAGATCATTTCAGAACGCCAGCAAATCCCCTGCCTCGTCCGGCAAGGCGGGCGCATCAAGTGCGGGATGACGGCTATTTAAATTTTTATTCCGTCATTGTGATTTGTGCATTTTGAACAAAAACGCTAATTCTCGCGATGACGGTCACTTTAATGGTTTCTTTGGAGGTCACAATCGAAGTTGTATAATCGCAGTCGTTCCCATTGAGTCATCTGATCAGATCAAAGCAAATGAAAAGTTGATTCAATTCCACTGTTCATTCTCTCTTTGCCATGACTCAAAAAGGTCATTCATAAACGTCACAATTTCCGGGTTGCTTTTAGCCAGATTATTTGTTTCCGTCGGATCCTCATTCATATTGTATAATTCCCAGGCAGCTTCTTTTCCATGAGCCACAATTTTCCATTTTCCGTCGCGCACAGCTTTTCCTCTTCTCCATTCCCAGAAAAGTGGTTTACCCCGTTCAACAATATCACCTTTCATAACAGGAAGCAAGCTTACTCCCTGCATCGGAACTATTTTATGATTATTGAATTCCAGTGGATAATCTGCTCCGGAGATATCTACAAGTGTGGCCATAATGTCTATAAAATGTCCGTTGAAATTGCTAATGGAATTTTTGGCTTTAATACCATTAGGCCAATGTGCAATTAATGGAGTGCAAATACCTCCTTCAAATGAATAGTTTTTATAAAACCGAAAGGGAGTATTGCTGACATTTGCCCAATTTCCACCTAAAGAAGTCCATTGTCCTACCGTACCAATATTGCCATCACCGGGAATATTCACTACTTCCGAGGAACTTCCATTGTCCGACATAAACAACACAAGTGTGTTTTCCGTTTCACCCATATCCTCAATTTTTTGCAGCACTTCGCCAATTTTCTGATCTACACGATCAATCATCGCAGCATAAACAGCCATTTTTAAATCTTCAACCTGCTTCATTGAATCACTTAAGGATGACCAGGCATCATAGGTTTGCTCTGATAATAAAAATGTATTATCAATCAATCCCATCTTCTTTTGTTTCGCATAGCGTTTGACCCGAATAGCATCATACCCTCCCAAATATTTACCTTTGTATTTTGCAATATCTTTGGGCCAGGCCATGAGCGGATCGTGCGGTGCGGTATAAGACATGTAAAGGAAAAACGGCTTTTCTTCATCATTATATTCATCCAACCAATCAAGGGCATATTTTGTAAAATAGTCTGTTGTATAAAAATCCTTGTCCGGCGAATAAGGCTGATATTTTTCATTGTCAATAATAAATGTCCGATCTGGTCTTTTTTGAGCTGGTTTTGCTTCACCTTCTCGTGGCAACCCAGGATTGAAATGATTACAGCCTCCATCGAGTAATCCAAAATAGCGATCAAAGCCCCGGCCTCTTGGGTTCTCCACGCTATGGTGCTTTCCTGCCCAAAGTGTTCTGTACCCTTCAGTCTTCAATACTTCACCAAGTGTCACGGCATTTTTTATAGGCTGTTTATAGGTTTTTGCATATCCGCACTGCTGGGCATAAACCCCGGTTAGCAAGGTTGCCCTGGAGGGGAAACATTTTGAAGTATTGTGCATTTGGGTGAAGCGGATGCCATTTTCTGCGAGGCGGTCAAGGTTTGGAGTCTCCACCTCACCGCCATAACATCCAATATCCGACCAACCCATATCGTCAACAAGGATCAGAAGAATGTTAGGTTTGTCATTTGATTGCCGGTTACAAGCAGAAAAAGCAAATAAAAAAACAATGAGAAAAAGTGATTTTATTTTCATGTGTTAAAAATTTAAAACGTAGCTATTTGTAGATTATGATCAAGGCCTAATGAACCTCAATAATAATCTCAGGCATGGCCTGTTTCATGAGCTGATGTTTAATGAAAAAATATAATACTGTATAAATGTAGAAATTATATTTTGATCAGCATATAACATCAAATCTATTTTTCTAATGAATCTTTTACGCCAACTTATACAGTACCCTGATTGATTTCAATTATTTTAGCAATTATTTTTTAAGAGATAGAAAAATGAAAAAGTTTAATATCGGTTTTATCGGAGCAGGAGGAATAGCAAGATCGCATGCCTTTTCGCTTAGTTCATTGAAATATTATTATGATGATGCTCCTGAAATTAACCTTGTTTCGGTAACTTCTTTTCGTAAGGAAAGTAGAGCCAAGTTCGCCTTAAGTTATGGATTTTCTATAGCTCAGGACATTGACGAATTTGTGGGCAACAGCGAGCTGAATGCGGTGTTTATTTTAGGGCCAAACAATGTGCATTATGAACATTTGAAACGGACGCTTGAGATGCCAAACGTCAAACACATCTATCTTGAAAAACCTGTTTGTGGATCTGAATCTGAAGAAAAGCTCATGAAATCCATGCTTGATAATATGGATGGCGGCATTAAAATTCAGGTGGGGTTTCAGTATCTGCTCACATCAGCAGTGCGTGAGGCGCTTTCATTTTGGAAGTCAGGAGTTCTTGGCATACCCATACATTTTGATTTGAAATATTATCATGGTGATTATCTGCAAAAATCGTATCGGGACAAACGGCAGACCCGATTGACGCCTGCACCGGATGGCGGCGCTATGGCAGATCTTGGCTCTCATGGCATCAGTATATTGATGGCATTTTTTGGTGAGGATTTGCGCATATTAAATGCGCTGCAATCCGGAAATTTTAAGGATGTCCCCGGTGATTCTGATTTGTTCAGCTCCATTTCTTTGCTTGATCCTAAGACTAAGGCAGTAGGCAATATGTCTGCCAGCAGAGTTAGCTCGGGCACGGGGGATTTGGTTTATTTAGAGATTTTTGCTGAGAAAGGGGCCTTAAGGTTTAGCTCTCATTCAGTCGATTATTTTGAGTATTTTCTGGAAGAAACCGGACAATGGGTAAAACAAGCGGTTGGAAGTCATTATAAACCTATCACGAGTTTTCCTTCAGGACATGTGCCTCCGGGATGGCTTAGGTCTATGGTTCATGCGCATTACAATTTCCTGACGGGTCAGGATGAGCTAGCATTTGTTGCGGATCTGAAGCATGGTTTGGCTGTGCAGCGTATTGTGAGAGAAACAGCAGATCATTTGGCAGTATTCAGGAATGAGGTAAACTAATCCTATTAAGCTTTGCTTGTCAAATATTTTGTGGAAGCCTGAACTATCTCTTCTAAAACATTTATATCAACATCCTCTAGCTTATTGATGTAAAGGCATGATTTTCCTGTTTTGTACTTGCCCAATCTTTTCATGATTTCGCCATATCGACTAAAGCCGGTCATAATGTATACAGTCAGGTGTTGCTTTCCGGGAGAAAAACCAAGTGAAAACCAGTCGCCTTCCCGAGCGCTTTCATATTTGTAATGATGGTTTCCAAAACCAACAATATTTGACCCCCACATCCTTGGCTCATTCTTTGTGCAATTTTTTAATAGTTTGAGGATTGCAAAAGAATCTTTCTTTCTTTTTTCGTTTTCAATACCGTTTAAAAAGGCCTCAACACTCGCATTGTTCTTTTTGGTTTTTAATTCTGCCATGATACGTTGTGGTTTCAAAATTTGAGTTTAGTCTAAAAAGCGTATAATCTCGCAAAGTCGCTAAGATATAATATGCTACATTTCAATACTTAACAACTTGGCGTCTTTGCCTGGAATTTGATATTTTTTAGCTTTCTTACAGGACTCATATTTTTTCAACTATATAATTGTTGAAAAGTTATTTTGTCATAAATTATAGTTTTGAATCCCCCTCCAAAAAGCAAAATCTATATATTTTTATTTTTCAGCATAGCCAAAGGCTGGAGATACCATTGAAATCCTCAGAATGGAAAGATAATAGTTCAAATATTTTCAATGAAAATTTATATTTTTCGCAAAACATTTAATAGATATATTTGTTTTGTCAATTGATTTAGCCCAATCATTTTTGTTGGTTTTAATATCAATTAACGTTAAAGCGAATTTTTAATAAAATTTTATTTCTTTCCGCGCTTAGGTTATAATATTATAATAAAAAGTAATATTTTGCCATATAGTTAAAAACTAAAGTTTGAAAAGAAAATATCTCCTATTACATTTGATGCTTCAAAAAAAGACCCTAAGACAAAAGTTGCTGAATAAAGATAAATCTATGTCGCTATATTTCAACCTTAGAAGGCGCTTTCTGGCATTAACTTCTATTTTTATAGTCCTTCTCCAAGCTAGTATTATTTATGCTCAGGAGGGCGCCTCAGGCCCAAGGGATTCAGAACTGAATATGGAGCTGGTTGCTGCCGGAGAAGCGCTATTTAAAAACAATTGCCAGGTATGCCATAAAGTTCATGAGCAAATAATAGGACCCGCATTGGCAGATGTACATAACAGAAGGCCCATCGAATGGATTAAATCTTTCATTACTAATTCGCAAAAAGTGATTGAAAGCGGAGATGAATATGCGGTAAAAATTTATAACGAATTTAATAAGACTTTGATGACTCCATTTGATTTTTCAGATGAAGAGTTGAATTCCATAATTGAATATATTCAAAGCGAAACGATCAAAGGCCCGCTTGCGAAGGAGGCTGTTGTCACAGCTTCAGATGGTGGCCGGCAAGTAGTTGGGGAAGGAATCATGTCGACTGGGTTTGTAACCATTTTCCTCGGTATATTATTATTTGTTCTTGTTCTAATCCTTATTGTGCTGTTTGTTTTAGTTTCAGTATTAACTAAATACCTGAAAGAGAAATCACAGCTTTCTAGCGGTGACCAGGAGATTGTTTTTCAGCAATTTGAATTTGGACAATTTGTCAGAAGTCCGGGATTTGTTTGGGTGATGACCTTTGTTTTCACAGCCATTGTCCTGAAAACGGTCATTGATGGATTATTTAGTATTGGCGTTCAGCAAGGCTATGCGCCAACACAGCCAATAGCTTTTTCGCACAAAGTTCATGCAGGGGACTTTCAGATTGATTGTAACTATTGCCACACCGGTGTGAGAGAGAGTAGAAACGCAAATATTCCATCTGTAAATATTTGTATGAATTGTCATAGTTCCATTCTTAAAATTACTGATGCGACAGAACTATCGACAGAAATCCAAAAAATTTACGATGCTAAAATTAACGATACACCAATAGAATGGGTGAGGGTTCATAATTTACCTGACCTGGCATATTTCAATCATGCACAGCATTACGAAGTAGGAGGGGTGGAATGCCAAACTTGCCATGGCCCAATCGAAGAAATGGAAGTGGTTAGCCAGTATGAAAATTTGACTATGGGCTGGTGCATCGATTGCCATCGAACAACAGAGCTCAATACCAAGGATAATGGCTATTACGATAAATTGGTTAAGGTTCATGCAGAAACCTCTAAAAACCCGATGGTTGTTGAAGACATAGGAGGGCTTGAATGTTCTAAATGCCATTATTAATTAATTGACTTAAAGCAGGATTTTATAAATCGCATTAACATATTTATGAAAGAAAATAAAAAACAATACTGGAAAGGGGTAGAACAATTGACCAACCATCCGGAATTTGTTAAATATGCCGGCAAAGAATTTTCGCAGGATCTACCATTTAAGAAAGGAAACCTTGTGGAAGAAGAAGGTGGGAGTTCAAGAAGGGATTTTCTTAAGCTCATGGGCTTTAGTGTGGCTGCCGCATCTTTGGCCGCATGCGAAGCCCCGGTTAGAAAAGCCATACCATACCTGAATAAGCCGGAGGAAATAAATCCGGGTATTCCCAATTATTATGCATCCACCTATGCTAGTGGTGGAAAGTATTGTAGTGTTGTGGTTAAGACAAGAGAGGGAAGGCCGATAAAAATTGAACCAAATAAACTCTCTGATGTTTCTGGGAGCGGTACAAGCGCCCAGGCCGAGGCGTCAGTTCTTTCATTATATGACAAAGCAAGATTAGGAGATCCGGTTATTAGTGGTTCAAAGGTTGAGTGGGCTGAATTAGATAGCCAGATAAAGGCAAAACTTGAGAATATTTCGTCAAGCGGTGGACAGATAAGAATTGTAAGTAATACTATTCTTAGCCCTTCTACCAAAGTAGTTATTGACGAATTTATTAAAAGGTACCCGAGCTCAAAATTGGTAATCTATGATCCTGTTTCTGCTTATGGGATTATTGAAGCAAATCAGCTTTCGTTCGGAAAAGCGGTAATACCATCCTACGACTTTTCAAAGGCTAAAACTGTGGTGAGCTTTGGCGCTGATTTTTTAGGTACCTGGATCAATCCAAATAAGTTCAGTTCAGATTTTATTAAAACAAGAAAGCTGGATCATGGGAAAAAGGAGATGTCCAGGCTATATCAGTTTGAATCCAACCTTTCCCTTACCGGCGCTAATGCAGACTACCGTACACCAATAAAGCCATCTTCTGAGGGGCTTGTTGTTGCTACCATGTATAATTTGTTAGCGGCAAAAGCAGGGAAACCGGCTATTGCCACAGCAAAATTGGACGTTCAACATTTGGCGTCAGCTGCAAATGACTTATGGAAAAATAAAGGCCAATCTTTGGTTGTTTCCGGAAGTAATGACCCAAATATTCAAATTGTAGTCAATGCCATAAATGATCTGTTAGGAAATATAAATTCCATCATTGACCTTAAAACACCTGTTTATTTCAGGCAAGGCAATGATAAGCAAATGGCGCAATTCATTTCTGATTTGGAATCAGGGAATGTTCAGGGGATTATATTTTTGAATAGCAATCCGATTTATGATCATCCTTTGGGAAATCGTATTAAATCCGCTCTTGACAAAGTCAACCTAAAAGTTAGCATTTCAGAGCGTATTGATGAGTCCTCCGCAGAAGTTGATTACCAGGTTCCGGATCATCATTATTTGGAATCGTGGAATGACGCTAATCCTGTTGAGGGCAAATACAGTCTTTGTCAGCCTGCAATCTCTCCATTATTCAATACACGTCACGCACAGGAATCTTTATTGATTTGGGCAGGGCAAACTACTCCGGACTATTTTGAGATTATCAAGAAATATTGGAAAGAGAATATATTCACAACTCAAAGAAAGCAAGTGGATTTTCAAACATTCTTTGATCAAAGCCTTCACGATGGTGTTTATTCCATAGAATCGAGGGCCATGACGATGGAATTCATTGTTTTTGGGGGGGATTTAGATGCTGCGGCGTCTAAAATCTCAAGCAATTATAAAGTAAAAAGTGATGGAATTGAGTTGGCCCTTTATGAAACTGTCACAATAGGTGACGGATCACAGGCCAATAATCCATGGTTGCAGGAAACACCTGACCCAATAACCAAGGCATGCTGGGATAATTACTTAACCATTAGTCAATCGATGGCAAATGATTTTGGTATTGAAATGTATGAGGGTGAAACATATCAGCTTCAACTGAAGGTTGGTGATGAATTGTTGACATTACCTGCAATTATTCAGCCCGGCCAGGCAAGAGGGACTGTAGGCCTTGCAATTGGATATGGAAGAACCAATGCCGGTCGTGTGGCAAATAATGTTGGTGTAAATGCATATCCGCTGATTAGCGAGATAGCAGGAACAGCAAATATGAACCGAACAGTAAATGTTGAAGTGCTATTTGCGAATGAGAAGGCGAAAGTTGCTCAAACCCAGACGCACCATACCTTTATGAATCGGGATTATGTAATCCAGGAAACGACACTGGATACATACAAAAATAATCCTGAGCATGCATTTCACAGACCAAAAATTGCTGTATCAGAATTTCTTGAAGAAAAACTTGGTGGTGAAGGGGAGAAAAAGGATGGTAGGTTAGAACCACGAAAAATATCCCTTTGGAAAGGGCATTCTTATAACAATCATCATTGGACTATGGCCGTTGACCTCAATTCATGCACGGGGTGTAGCGCTTGTTCTGTGGCTTGTCAGGCCGAAAATAATGTACCAGTTGTAGGAAAAGAGGAGGTGCTGAACCGCAGGGAAATGACCTGGATCAGGATTGACAGATATTATAGTAGTGAGAAAACAGCCACAACTAATGCTGAGCTGGAAGTAGCTGCAGAGAATCCTGAAGTCACTTTCCAGCCTATGATGTGCCAGCATTGCAACAACGCCCCTTGTGAGACTGTTTGCCCGGTTGCGGCAACGACACATAGCACCGAAGGCCTCAACCAGATGGTTTATAACAGATGTATTGGAACAAGGTATTGTGCCAATAACTGTCCATATAAAGTGAGGAGGTTCAATTGGTTTAAATATCATGACAATACACAATTTGTTGATAATTCATCAATGAACAATGATTTGGGTAAGATGGTACTTAATCCCGATGTAACTGTCCGATCACGGGGAGTGATGGAAAAATGTACCTTCTGTGTACAGCGGATCCAGTATGGAAAGCTGGAAGCGAAGAAAAAAGGAAGAAGGGTAGTAGATGGGGAAGTGGATGTTGCATGTGCAAGTGCATGTCCTACTGACGCTATTGTATTTGGGGACATTAGGGATCCTGAAAGCAGGGTTTCTAAGTTGCTTCAGGTAAAGGATAAGGGAGATAACCAGGAAATCCATGAGCACAGAGCTTACAACGTGCTTGAGGAAATAAATGTAAAGCCAAATGTGTGGTATTTGGCTAAAGTTAGAAATAAAGAAGAAAACGCATAATCTATATGGAAGTTGTTTCATCCGTACGTACGCCATTAATTACCGGCGCCAAAACTGTAGGTGACGTTACCCAGGATATTTGTATAAGGGTAGAATCGAAGCCGTCAAAAACATGGTTTTTAGCTATCGCGGTTTCCTTGTCTTTTTTGGCTGTTGGCCTTTACACCACATTTATTACCATGTGGGATGGTATTGGCGTCTGGGGTTTGAACAAAACCGTGGGCTGGGCCTGGGATATCACCAACTTTGTATGGTGGGTTGGTATTGGTCATGCAGGCACATTGATTTCTGCAATCTTATTGCTTTTCAGACAAAAATGGAGAATGTCCATTAACCGGGCTGCAGAAGCAATGACCATTTTTGCCGTCATATGTGCAGCCTTTTTTCCCCTGGTACACATGGGGAGACTTTGGTTAGGATTTTATTGGGTATTGCCACTTCCAAATACTTTTGGGTCACTATGGGTAAACTTCAATAGCCCGCTACTTTGGGATGTTTTTGCGATCACTACCTATTTTACAGTTTCATTAGTATTCTGGTTTATAGGCTTGATCCCTGATTTTGCAACTATCCGAGATAGGGCTAAAAGTAGAGTTTCTGCTGCTATATATGGCGCTTTAAGTTTTGGATGGACTGGTGCAGCAAAGGACTGGTCAAGATACGAATCTGTTTCATTGATTTTAGCGGGTTTGGCAACTCCACTTGTACTTTCAGTACATACCATTGTATCTTTTGACTTTGCGACTTCTGTTATTCCCGGATGGCATACGACAATCTTCCCTCCATATTTTGTGGCAGGAGCTGTTTTTTCTGGATTCGCCATGGTTTTGACCTTGTTGCTTATTACCAGAAAAGTGTATAAGCTGGAAGATTACATTACCATTCAACATATTGAATATATGAATATCATTATTATCGTGACAGGTTCCATTGTTGGCGTTGCCTATTTGACGGAGCTTTTCATGGCATGGTATTCCGGTGTTCCTGCAGAGCAGTATGCATTTCTTAACCGGGCAACAGGACCTTATTGGTGGGCGTACGCAATAATGATGACATGTAATGTGGTAACCCCACAGCTTTTCTGGTTTAAAAAAATCAGAACCAGTTTATGGGCTACATTTGCACTTTCTATTGTAGTAAACATCGGCATGTGGTTTGAGCGATTTGTAATTATTGTCACCTCGCTTCACAGGGACTTTTTGCCAAGTAGCTGGGCAATGTTTTATCCGACCTTTTATGATGTTGGGGATTACTTGTTGACTTTCGGGTTCTTCTTTACATGTTTCTTCTTGTTTGCCAAATTCTTCCCCGTTATTAATATGGTAGAAGTAAAAAGCATCATGAAATCTTCTTCATCATCAGATAAAGCATTAAAATAAATGGAAACAGAAAATACATATATTGTTGGTGTTTACGGAAATGATGACCTCGCATTAAATGCAGTAAAAAGTATTAGAGGCGCCGGAGTCAAAATTCATGAGGTTTTTTCGCCTTTCCCGATTCATGGGATTGATGAAGCCCTTGGCTATAAACGTTCACGGCTACCTAAAGCTGCTTTTATATTTGGCGCTCTTGGTTTGTTCCTGGCTTTGCTTATGCAATACTGGATGATGGGTTATGATTGGCAAATGATCATAGGAGGCAAAGACTTTGCATCCTTGCCCCCTTTTATTCCAGTTGCCTTCGAGCTTACCGTATTGTTGAGCGCTTTGGGGATGGTAGCTACGTTTTTGGTAGCAAGTGATCTGAAGCCATACACTAAGCCAAAAATATTTGATATTCGAATCACTGATGATAAACATGTGATTGCCATAGACTTAGCTGATAATAGTTTGGCTAAGGAAGAAATCAGCAAGATTGTAACGCAATCAGGTGCTGAAGAAGTAAACGAAAAAAGTTTCGAATAAAAGTTATTAAAATGAATAAAGGTAATATCTATTACATATTACTCATAGCGCTGGGAACATCCCTGTGGTCGTGCAAGGCAAAAGATGATTTCCAGGGGCTCGAATATGCACCTAATATGTATCATTCCGTTCCTTATGAGGGATTGAGTCAGATTACGGACGAAAATGAAGGTCAGTGGCTGAGTAACAGGGAAGATGGGCTAGGAGAATATTATAATACCAATCCGAATAATGCGCATTATATGAATATGCGGGAGCCGGTTGCCAATACAGTAAAAAGAAGCGAAAACGGGTTATTGCCATATAGGATTCACAAGGATAGCGCTGAATATGCAGGAAGGGTTTTGGTAAATCCATTTGATTCGACAGCTGAAATATTAGCCGAGGGGAAAGTACTTTTTGGAGTGTATTGTTTGACCTGCCATGGAGAAACCGGACAGGGGGACGGACTTGTAGGGAAAGTGTTTATGGGAGTGCCTCCATATAATTTAGGAAGGGTTAAAGAATTGCCGGAAGGTCAAATTTTCCATACGATTACATATGGCAGAGGCAGAATGATATCCCATGCTTCGCAAGTGACTGTAGATGAACGATGGAAAATCACCAGGTATGTTCAAGTATTACAAAATCAAAACTAAGACCAACTTATTAGATCATCATGTCTGAAGATAAATTTGTTTTTACCGCTGATATAAAAAAGAAGCTATTGATTGCCAAGTTAATTGGTGTAGCCTTGCTAGCGGTAGGAATTTTAATAATTGCATTTGGAGGTCACCATGAAGCTGAGGCGGCTGGTCATCATTTTCATTGGCTACACAGGGTTTGGGTAAATCTATGGATTAACAATGTGTATTTTGTTGGGATTTCCCTGACAGGTGTTTTGTTTCTAGCCATCCAATATGCCTCTCAGGCAGGATGGTCTGCGTACATCAACCGAATTCCAGAAGCTTTTGGCAGCTGGCTGTATGTAGGTTTCGCATTAACTCTGGTAAGTTTTGGACTCGCTAATTATGCCGGACCAGGTCATTTTCATATTTTCCATTGGTTGGATAATTCATTATACATAGAAGGCGGAGAAAACTATGATGCTATTATTGCAGGTAAGCAAAATTATTTAAACCCTACCTTTTTCGTCATAAGAATGGTCGCTTATTTCGTACTTTGGATCATGATGTTCCGCTTTATCCGAAATGAATCCTTAAAAGAAGATTTATATGGAGGGGACGGCCATTGGAGAAAGTTGAGAAAATATTCAACTATATTCATCATCATATTTGCAGTTACTTCTTCGACCGCATCGTGGGATTGGGTACTTTCTATCGATACGCATTGGTTTAGTACTATGATAGGATGGTATGTGTTCTCAAGCTGGTTCGTTGCTAGTCTTGCGGCCATCACCTTAATCGTAGTTTGGCTCAGGGAACAAGGATATTTGATGCAATTAAGTTCAAGTCACTTGCACGATCTTGGGAAATATGTTTTTGCTTTCAGTATTTTCTGGGCCTATTTATGGTTTTCGCAGTTTTTATTGATCTATTATGCACACATCCCGGAGGAAACAGTGTATTTCGCAGAGAGATTAAAAAATGGCCGCTATGCCTGGGTATTTTTTATTAACATTTTTTTAAACTTTATCTTCCCTTTCTTAGTTCTAATGACTCGGGATTCTAAAAGGCACACAATCTTTTTGAAAATTGTATGTCCTGTTATCTTAGTTGGCCATTGGTTTGACTTTTACCTGATGATCACCCCGGGATCGTTAGGAGAAAATGGAGGATTTGGATTCATCGAAATTGGAACGGCTGTAATGTTTGCAGCAGGTTTCATTTATGTTGTATTGCATGCTTTAGCTAAGGCGCCGTTAGTAGCTAGAAATCATCCGATGTTGGATGAAAGTTTACATCATCAAATCTAGTTACTATGTTTTAGTTAGATCGCGGCATGCCGTAAGTTTATAAAATATAAGTAGAGGGGAATTAGTGGGTTTAGTAGCTCTTTGGTTACCTTTTTTTGTGCTTAAAAAGTTTAATAAAATATCGCTTAAAAAATTATGATTGGATTTTCGATCGCAGTCGGGATATTCTTTATCCTCGCCATTCTGCTATTGATTTTCAGACTGCACACCTTGGTTAATGTGATGAAGCAATCTGATGAAAAAGCAGGAAATGGATTCAATAAAATCAACGCCATGCTGTTTATGGTATTCCTGGTCCTTGGCCTTGTACTTCTTTTTTGGTACTCCATTAAAAATTTTGATATCTATCAATTGCCTATCGCATCGGAGCACGGGGTAATTACAGATCGATTATTCTGGATTACAACAGCAATTACAGGAGTAGTATTTATTATCACTCAAATACTGTTGTTCTATTTTTCATTTCGTTATCAACACAGCCCGAAAAGACGGGCCTTGTTTTTCCCTGATAACAATAAGCTTGAATTGATCTGGACAATTGTCCCTTCCATTGTGCTCACAGCGTTAGTGGTCTATGGCCTTATCGTTTGGAATAAAGTGATGTCTCCTGCTCCGGATAATGCAGAAATTATTGAAATTATGGGATACCAGTTTGCCTGGAAAGTAAGGTACCCAGGTAAAGATGAAACCTTAGGGGCATATGATTTCAGGAAAATTGACGCCACCAATGAATTTGGTTTGGACTTTTCGGATCGAGCTGCTTTCGATGATTTTACTCCCCGGGAATTACACTTACCCAAAGGAAATCCTGTAGAATTCCGAATTCGTGCCAGGGATGTATTGCACAGTGTATTTGCACCTCATTTCAGGTTAAAGATGGATGCGGTGCCGGGTATGCCAACACGGTTTTGGTTTATACCTACTAAAACCACTGCCGAAATGAGGGTTGAAACCGGTAATCCGGAATTCAATTATGAAATAGCCTGTACAGAAGTTTGTGGCAGGGGACATTTTTCTATGAGGTTACTCGTGGTGGTTGATGAGCCTGAGGATTATGAAAAGTGGAAGGCGGAACAACAACCATGGCTCTCTAAAAATCCGGAATACATCGCAAACGTCCCTGATAATCTCAAAGAACTGGCAATGATCAAATCTCAAATTGAAACAACAACATTGAACTAAAATTAGTCTAAGCAACTGAAATTTTATATATGACTTCACCAATCGTAGATGAGCATGCCGATGAACATGTTCATGAACACCATGACAATTTTATAACCAAGTATATATTCTCGACAGATCATAAAACTATTGCCAAACAATATTTGATCTCCGCTATTCTATGGGCTATAATAGGAGGAGGCATGTCGCTTGTTTTTCGCCTTCAATTGGGCTTCCCTGAAACTCAGTTGGAATGGTTACGACCTTTATTCGGAAAATGGATTACAACAGGCGGTAAGTTAGACCCTGAATTTTATTTGGCTCTGGTGACCATGCATGGAACGATCATGGTATTCTTTGTCTTAACTGCAGGTCTTAGCGGCACGTTTAGTAATTATCTGATTCCATTGCAAATCGGCGCCCGGGATATGGCTTCAGGGTTCATGAATATGTTATCTTATTGGTTCTTTTTTGTTTCCAGTGTAGTCATGTTCATCTCCTTATTTATTGAAACAGGACCGGCGTCAGGCGGATGGGTGATTTATCCGCCATTAAGTGCTTTGCCTCAGGCCATGTCCGGATCAGGATTGGGGATGACACTTTGGTTGGTTTCGATGGCATTATTTATTGTCTCTACATTGTTGGGGGGCATCAACTATATCACCACCATAATTAATTTGCGTACCAAGGGAATGTCCTTCACAAAGCTTCCATTGACGATATGGTCTTTTTTCTTTACTTCAGTTATTGGATTATTGTCTTTTCCAGTATTGTTGGGAGCTGCTTTATTACTAATCTTCGATCGTAGTTTTGGAACAAGTTTTTACCTCTCTGACATTTACATTGCTGGCGAAGCCCTTCCAAATATGGGTGGAAGCCCGATTTTATTTCAGCATTTGTTTTGGTTCCTGGGCCATCCGGAAGTCTATATCGTGTTACTTCCTTCCTTAGGCATCACTTCAGAAATCATTTCTACAAATAGCCGGAAACCTATATTTGGTTATATGGCAATGATACTTTCCATGCTTGCTATTACCGTGCTATCATTTGTGGTGTGGGCGCATCATATGTTTGTGAGTGGGATGAATCCATTCCTGGGTTCTATTTTCATGCTACTCACCTTAATTATTGCCGTGCCATCAGCAGTCAAGGTGTTTAATTATCTTACTACCCTGTGGAAGGGGAATATCATATTTACGCCGGCTATGCTATTTTCCATCGGTTTGGTATCCTTCTTTATATCAGGAGGCCTCACCGGGTTGTTTGTTGGAAATTCCGCTATTGACATTCAATTGCATGATACCTACTTTATCGTAGCACATTTTCATTTGGTAATGGGTAGCGCTGCATTTTTCGGGATGTTGGCAGGGGTGTACCATTGGTTTCCAAAAATGTTTGGACGGATGATGGATAGTAAATTAGGATACATCCACTTTTGGGTTTCATTTGTTGGGATTTACATGGTTTTCTTCCCGATGCACTACATTGGCATTGCAGGATTTCCCAGGAGATACTATTCTTTTACCAACTTCGACGCCTTCAGTACATTTGTGGACCTCAATTCATTCGTAAGTATCGCAGCATTTATCACATTTTCGGCTCAGCTCCTTTTCCTTTTCAACTTCTTCTACAGTATGTTTAAAGGGAGAAAAGCGCCTGCAAATCCATGGCATTCCAATACTCTGGAGTGGACAGCACCAAGAATTCCCAAACACGGAAATTGGCCCGGGGAAATTCCAAGTGTGCATCGCTGGCCTTATGATTACAGCAAACCGGGAGCAAAAGAGGATTTTATACCCCAGAATATACCGCTTTCTGAAACGCCCGAATCTAATTTGCAACATGAAGTAAAAATCATGGAAGAGGAAAAAATTGAGATAAAGTCTTAATGGGAGCAGATAGAGTACATAGCGTCTTTAAGCGTTTGAGCTTCATCACTCTTGTAGCAGTTTATTTTCTGATTCTAGTGGGAGGGGTTGTAAGAAGCACAGGATCCGGAATGGGTTGCCCTGATTGGCCAAGGTGTTTTGGAAATTATGTCCCCCCGACAGATGTTTCGGAGCTTCCTGAAAATTATAAAGAATATTACGCCAATTACAGGCATGAAAAAAATATCCGCTTTGCCAAATTTTTGAATTTCTTCGGAATGACTGAAAAAGCTGATCGGATTGTAAATGATAATGCAATTCTCGTTGAAGCGGATTTTAATGTATATAAAACCTGGACAGAATACGTTAACCGATTGGCTGGGGCAACTATCGGGCTTTTGATTTTCGCCACCATGATCGGTTCTTTAACCTACTACAAAAAGGATAAAGTGGTTTTCTATCTGGCCTTCCTCACTTTCGTACTCGTAGGATTGGAAGGATGGATCGGGGCTTTTGTAGTTTCTACAAACCTGATGCCCTGGATGATTTCCATTCACATGATCCTTGCCCTGTTTATTGTTTTGCTCCTGATCTATATCAACTTTAGGATCCGCATACAATCAGCAAATGCTGCTCCGGAAAGCAATAAAAAATTGATCGTCACGCTGACCGTGTTGTGTTTGGTTACTATGGGGGTTCAAATAATATTGGGAACCCAGGTCAGGGAGGCAATCGATATTATAGCTGCGGATTTATCTTTTGCCCTCCGGGAAACGTGGATTAGCAAAGCCGGAGCCAGCTTTCTGGTTCATAGGTCATTCTCCTTGTTGATTTTAGGATTATTTGGATGGTTGTTATATTTCATATTAAAAAATAGGCGTCAATCAGCCTTAGTGGCAACTATTGGTAAATATGTGGGGATACTTATTGCCATAGAAATTTTGAGTGGAATAGTCATGGCTTATTTTGGGATACCACCGTTCATTCGGCCCATTCATTTGCTTTTCAGCACCCTTATTTTTGGTGTGCTTTATTATATGTATTTGGTAATTGTAAATTCTAACCTGGATATTTCAGGGGATATTTGACATGTATTATTAAGGCTATAAAAAAATTGTTACAAACTAAAATGATCGCAACTACAGGAAAATTGGTTATAAGCTCCTTTTTAGTCATGAAACTAAAAAGCTATTATGAACTTCTGAAATTCAGGCTTAGCTTTTTAGTGGCATTTTCTTCCGGGTTTGGATACATACTTGGTAATCATGGCATTGTCAATTGGAGTACATTTATCACTTTCTGTGTAGGAGGATTCCTGGTTAGTGGAGGTTCGATTACCATAAATCAGATCCTGGAAAAAGATTATGATAAGGTGATGAAAAGGACTATGGGGAGACCTTTGCCAACAAACAGGGTAACTAAGCTGGAGGCTGCGGTCTATGCCATAGCTTTACTTCTTATTGGTTTTACAATGATTTTGATAAGTTCCAATGCCCTGACGGTAATGATTTCAGTATTTTCTATGGTATTGTATTGCTTTGTATACACTCCATTGAAAAGAGTAGGGCCAATAGCAGTTTTTGTCGGGGCTATTCCAGGCGCTTTGCCTCCTTTATTAGGTTGGGTAGCTGCTACCGGTCATATTTCGTATGAGGCCATAATCATATTTGGGATTCAGTTTATATGGCAGTTTCCACACTTTTGGGCAATTGCCTGGCTGGCAGATGAAGATTATAAAAAGGCAGGTTTTAAATTGCTTCCTGCACAAGGTAAAAAGGATATGCGGACTGCGATCAATATCATGATCTATACCTTGTTTTTGTTGCCGCTTGGATTATTGCCTGCCATATTTGGAGTTGCAGGGATCAATTCTGCTATCATAGCAACGGTATGTGGGGTGCTATTCCTGACTCAGACATTTGGTTTGATGCGAGACAACTCAAGGAAGTCAGCTTTGAAAATCATGTATGGATCATTTCTGTATCTGCCAATCGTTCAGATAGCTTATTTAGTAGATAAAATATAATGGTGAACCAAAATTTACATATCAACGGACCAAAACTTACGCTTTCGATGCACCCTAAAAAGTTTGCATTGTGGCTTGGGATGGTATCAATGGTGATGCTCTTTGCCGCATTGACCAGCGCTTTCATCGTAAAGCAATCTGATGGGAATTGGGTGTCTTTCGAACTTCCGAAGATATTTGCTGTCAACACAATTATTATTGCCATCAGTAGTGTTACGATTCACCTTTCTTATTTGGCGGCAAAACGTGATATGTTAGTTCGTGTAAAATGGATGCTATTCATCACGGTAGTACTTGGCATTCTTTTCCTGATCGGTCAGTATATTTCCTGGTCCGAATTGGTGAAAAATGAGGTGCATTTCACCAGCAATTACGTTTCCGGCTCTTTCATTTATGTGTTTACCGGGCTTCATGCATTGCATCTTATTGGTGGCATTGTATTTCTTTTATTCACATTTGGATCGTCGATTAGATCCCGAATACATGCAAAAAAACTCGCGCAATTAGAAATGTGCATGACCTACTGGCATTTCCTTGGGGGCCTTTGGTTGTATTTATATATTTTCTTATTAATCTATTTATAATAAAAAACATAACACATGGCGTCACCTGCTATAGTCGAAAAATCAGAAAAAAACCTTTGGGGAGGCGGGGTTTCACCGCTCAAGGCGAGCTATGGAAAACTCATGATGTGGTTTTTCCTGCTTTCTGATGCATTTACCTTTTCAGGATTACTAATTACCTATGGTTTGTTGAGATATAGTCATCCGGCTTATAACGGACCGGCTGGAGAGTTTGTTCCAAGACAGGATCAGTGGCCAATCCCGGAAAAGATTTTTGATGCGGTGCCTTTTCTGCATGGCATTTCAATTCCCTTAGCCTTTGTGGGGCTAATGACATTTATCCTCATCATGAGTAGTGTGACGATGGTACTTGCCGTAGAAGCCGGGCATCGGATGGATCGTAAAAATGTGATGAAGTGGATGCTTTGGACTATCATTGGAGGGGTCACTTTTCTGGCTTGCCAGGCATGGGAATGGTCACATTTTATTGTGGGTACAGAACATGGCCTTACGCTAGATGATGGCACAACGATATTTGGAGCAAATTTGGCCGTTAATGAATATGGCCCACAGCTTTTTGCCGACCTGTTTTTCTTTATTACAGGATTTCATGGAACGCACGTACTTAGTGGAGTCGTTTTAAATGTGCTTGTTTTCTACCAGGCTTCGGTGGGGACATTTGAGCGGAGAGGTCATTATGAAATGATCGAAAAGGTCGGGCTTTACTGGCATTTCGTGGACCTGGTTTGGGTATTCGTATTTACCTTTTTCTATTTGATTTAAATTACAAACTGATAAAGCAATGTTAGAAGAAATATCGCAAGTTGAAGTACAAGCGGCTGATAGGTCAAAAATCCTTAATCTTTGGAAGATCGCAGGGCTTTTGCTGATTGTAACGGGTATTGAATTTGTTTTCGCATATACATTACCTGATCACTGGAAATGGATGAAAATATCAATTTTCGTAGGGCTTACTTTCGTAAAAGCCTTTTACATCGTATCGGAGTTTATGCATTTGAAGCATGAACGAAAAGTACTCATTTGGTCCATCGCGCTACCTATGATATTGGTGGTTTGGCTATTAATTGCCTTGATCTATGAAGGTGGTGCAATCCTGGAGCTTAAGTAGAAACGTGTTAGGCTTATCGAGATGAGAAAAACCATTTTTTTGATGTTGACTCTGGCAATACCGATTTTCATTTTTGTATTTCTGAAATTATTCGGCACAAATAAATTTGAGGTGCCCTTCCTCTTTGAAGAAGGCATTCCTGATTGCTCTAATTCATCAGATATCCACAAGGTTCCGGATTTCATGTACATTGGTAAAAAAGAGAAACAGCTCAATTCCCGTCTATTGAATGGATTTATGATCTATGGCGTGCTGGATGTAGCCAAACCTGAACAGAATAAGGAATTGATGGTGGAGCTTGTTCGCATCCAGGATGCATTTTATGAAGTTGAGCCTCCGTACTTGCTTATTTTTATAAAAGGAAATCCTGACCAGCGAATTGCGATGGAGTCACTATGCAGGGAAATGGGATTGTTAGAGAAAAGTAGTAGCATCGTCTACATGCAAAGTGAATATTTATTTGATTTCTTTAAATGTGGCATTGCCTTGATTGATGAGGAATCCGAAGATTTCACAAATCTGGTATTGGTCGATCCTGATAGTAGGATAAGGGGAATTTATGATGGATTGGATGTAGAACAAACAGATCGACTGATCCTGGAATTGAAAATTTTAAAGCAAAAAATTAGTCACAGCTAAATGGATAACAATAGTAATATTTTTAAAAAGCTTTTTATTATCATTTCATTATTAATTCCAATGATCGTTGTCTTGCTATTAGTTTTACCAAAAGGGGATGCTAGTGAAGTAGGACCATGGATATTTTCACTGCCTTTTTACAATGCGATTATCAATACTCTGACCGCTATGCTATTGATCGCAGGTTATTTTTTTGTAAAAAACGGGAAGGTGAAAAGCCATAAATGGTGTATGATCAGCGCGTTCATACTTGGTTCTTTGTTTTTAATAGGCTATGTGATATACCATTCAAATGCTCCTTCTACTAAATTTGGCGGTGAAGGAATAATCAGAATCGTATATTTTGTCCTTTTGTTAAGTCATATTTTATTGTCGTTTCTCGTAGTGCCGATGGTATTGTCAGCCATGTATTTTGCGATTTTTGAAAAAATAGAAAAGCATAAAAAAATTGTGAAATTTACATTGCCTGTTTGGTTATATGTTTCAATAAGCGGGGTACTCGTTTATTTAATGATCAGTCCTTATTATGCGTAGTAGTATGAAAAATACAGAAAGAAAGATAGTGAACATAATAATTATCGCCTGGGTAATGATCCTGGTGAATTCAGGAGATCTATTGGCGCAATGTGCCATGTGCAAAGCTTCGGTGGAGACCAATATGAGTGAAGACGGGGTAGGATTTGCTTCAAAGCTGAATTTTGGTATTATGTATTTGTTTGCGGCGCCTTATTTATTGGCCTTGGTAATTGGTTATTTATGGTATAAAAAAAGCAAAGCACATAAGCAACAACTTGAACAAGCTGAATCCATCAAACATCGAATAGCGAAAATTTGATAATTTACTCCGCTGGAGCGTCTCGCTTGTGCGCCACCCCTGGCGCGCGTTTGTAACGCGTGCCCAACATCTTAACTTATTGACTCCACTGGCGCAAGTCTTTGATTTGTGCCTTTTCCCTTATCAATTTCCACATACCAATTCAATGCATAAAAAAAATGTCTGAACCATGATTAGAATGATTTTTATATTGGATAATGATGGTTACCTGGCTTATACTGTCCGTCATCCCGCACTTGATGCGGGATCTGCTGGCGATCTGAAATGATTTCGCAGAACACAGGGAGATTGCCCCTGCTGTTTGGAGGTTCCGAAGGCCTGCCCACCGTAGGTGGGCCTGTCCACCATAGGAAGCCTCGCGCTCTTCCGGATTTGCAATCCGGAAGTCGATCAAAGCAGGATAAGCAATCCGTAATTTTTCAGCGCTGCCAGAAGTTTTTACTTGACTCCGCTGGCTGAGCGTCTCGCTTGTGCCTCTCATACTACACTTGCCATCATGAGTTTCCACCTCACGTACGTCCCGCATCCCTATTACTTAATCCTGACCAGGCAAACTGAAATTTTCCATAGGTATGTGAAGGTGCAAACGCTGGCTGAATGAAGGGAATATGGTATGTTTCGACATGCTAAATTGGCGAGGGCCACGAGCCTGCCTTGTCGGATAGACAGGTGAGACGATTGCACCAGCTGGATCATAGATCCTTTTTTATCCGGCTTCGACATGCCCTTCGGAACATATCGAAGAGCGGGTAGTTGCTGAAGACGAATTGGAATGAGGCCAGAAACTTCCGGGCGAAATGGAAAGAGGCAAAGCTGCTTTCAAGACAAAGGAATTTCGAATACCTTATTTCCAATTCTTACTAAAAATGAAAATTTAACATAAAGTAGATTAATACAATAAAGTTTATAAATTTGCTTTTCAGAAACCCTATGGAGATAAAACACGCATTTAAAAGTTATTCCTTCGTAATAGCCGGGAATGATCACAATCCAACGGTTGTTACTAATTATTTTTTAAAAGAATCAGGAATAGTCGATGATCTTACTAAGGACATTGATCGAAATAATTTTATTGTAACTCCTGCATTAGCACAGTTCACTATAAAAGGAAAAACATCAGTACTAGTTAATCCGAATGCATTAACAATTAGTAGTACTGACGAAAAAGAACCATACCGTATTGGGAAATTATATTGTCAAACGCTGAAATATATAAAGGCAATTGGCATGGGATTGAATTATGATATTGAAGTCACTGAGTATGACTTTGATAAATGGTTCAATTCAAAACTAAATACTAAAAATACAAGTATAACTATAAGGGCTATTGATTACACTATAAAATTAGAAGATGTAATATGTAACCTTAAAATAACAAAATTGTCACAAGATAAAGCTCATTGTAGATTCAATTACCATCACGACCTCAAAGGAAAAGCGTTAGGTGAGGTTACATTAGATATAGAAACCAGATCAAAAAGTTATATAGAATATTCAAAAACATTGTTAAGTGACTTGTTTGAGAATGTGTCCTGAAGTTCAAAATATGCATATGGATTTAAATAAACAGCGTTTTGTATTTGGAATTGTAAATACAAGTAGTACTGATATAGGTGAAGAAGATAATTGTACATTTACGCATATTGAGGAGAATGCTGATGAGATTGTATCAGTGAAGAAATCAGCTCAAAATAGAATATATAAAAGATTATTATTTAGGTTTCAATCAGATATTGAAAAATACCCTAATCTTGTAGAGGGTCATTTTTTAAAAGCAAAAGAGTATTTTGCGAGAACCCTGGATAAAATAGCTGAACTTGAACCTGATAATGTAATTTTTAGTCTTACACACTCCAAAAGTTTATATTTTAGAATATACAAAGGAAACTATAGAGCTCATCTTGAGGTGTTTTTTGATTATGATGGAAGCGACGATGACGTGGAAATGGTAAGTACTATATATTCCCTTGATAATCAAGCTTTGAATATAGCTTCAGATTTGGAAAATGGATTTTCTAAAATTAAAAATGAAGTAGCCCCAAATATTAATACTACGTCAGTAAAATTAGAAAATAAATACGAATTGGCTTTTTAGATGTTCTACCCAGATCGCCTAATACCAAAATTAGACTCCGTACTAATTGCGATCTTGAATAGCAATGAAATACTTTGCCGTGGAGTAAGAGCAGATTTTCCTTTAAAAGATGAGACTGGTATGTTGTCTGCGCAAGCTATAGAAGAGATCCAAGTACCAGGTTATTCAACGAATAAACTACCCCCTTCCGAATTAGACGATATAAAAATAAAAATAAATAATAAGGAGCTAAGTGGAACATATTGGGAAGAAGGACAGGGTGGATATGAAGTAGCAAATGATGAATTTACTATAATTGAAGATCGGCAATATTATTTAGTAAAAATTGGAGACATAGATGATCACGTTGGTATTTTTCCATATCCATATACACAAAATACAGATGAATATCAATGTCAGTTTGAGTTGAAGGTAACGCACAAACCATTAAATATAAATTATTCGCATTGTGAATTTACTTTAACCTATATCAATGAAAATGGAGAATTATTTGAGAAACCAAGTAGAAAATCCTTTAAAGTGGTTAATGCCAATGTGAGACAAAAACTAATTGAGATTGCTAAATTTGATTTAGATGAATTTCAATAGTCTAATCTGCATATCTCACATATATACACCTCTACCTCCTCCCCCGCCGGCGCGCGTCTCGCTTGTGCCTCTCATACTGCACTCCGCTGGTACAAGCATCTCGTCTTTCTTCCCTAGGAAGGCTTGTCCGCTGTAGGAATCGCGCTCTTCCGGATTTGTAATCCGGAAGTCGATCAAAGGAGGATAAGCAATCCGTAATTTTTTAGTGCTGCCAGGAGCTTCCACCAGAGGTACATCCTGCATCCCTATAATTTAATCCAGACCAGGCAAACAGAATTTATCCATAGGTTTGTGAAGATACAAATGCCGGAGGAATAAAGGGAAGGTGGGATGTTACGACATGCTAATTTGCCGAGTGACACTAGTCTTTCTTATTGGTTAGAAAGTTGTGAGGCATGCAACTGCCGGATCATAGATCCTTTTTTATCCGGCTTCGACATGCCCTTCGGAACATGTCGAAGAGTGGCGTTTCATAAACAATGAGAAGCAATGTTTTGATTTTAGTCATGGCATTTAACTTCAGCCTGGAACACTGGTTTCATCAAAAATGTAATCTCTGATAAATTTAATTATCAGCCTTTTCGTCAATAATATTAGATTTCTCCCTTAGGTTTTATAATTTTATTTGAAATCAATAGTTTAGTTGACGTGAGTGAGAGGCCAATTGGCAAATATGTATTTCTTTGGATTTCGATCGGATTTTTTCTTTTTGCAATCGCATACAAGTATTTTTTTATCACT
>SDBV01002149.1_pt1 | contig 29529 bp, 27 predicted proteins | sample 2277081 | NCBI WGS metagenome assembly SDBV01 (sample SAMN10402039, study PRJNA504765) | marine sediment metagenome | isolation source: marine sediment core GS10_PC15, 223 cmbsf | place: Arctic Ocean: Southern Knipovich Ridge | collected 2010
CCTTCGGCGGTCTGGGAAGCTTTTATCGTCACCCTGGATCTTGCCTCCGCCTATTTACACGCCGGGGAGAAGGCGAAGGCAGAATCGCTCTTGTCCCTGGTCGAATCCGAGTTACCCCACTGGTCGAAAACGTCGGAATGGGGCTCCGGCGTCGCAGATGTGGAGCTTCACGCGCTTCGCGGTCACAAGGAAAAGGCTCTGGCAGCACTGCGAGAGCATGTGGCGCTGAGCTTGATGGACAACTGGCGGCTGCAACTCCTCTACAACCCAAACCTGGAATCGATTCGGGATACACCCGAATTCGCCGCGATCGTTGCCGAGATCGAAGCCGACATGGCGGAGCAGCTCGCGCGCGTGCGCGAGATGGAACGAAACGGAGAGCTAGAACCGATCCCCGAGGCTTCCGCCCAATCTCAATGAGACAGCAACCCTTCAATTCGCAGATCAAAATCCCTCAGCCGAAAGACGAAACACCCAAAACCATCAAACTCCGAGCGCTCCACTCTCGGTAACGAAACGAGGGGCCCCGCGAGTACGGGGTGGGCGGGGGGGCGAGCAGCGAAATTCAGCGCAGCCCGCCCTCGATCCCCCAACACCAGGTCCGCCACCAGTCGGCCTGACCGGAGCCATAAGCCACCGCCCTCCTTGGCGGGCGAGCCATTCGCAGCTCGACCCCCCGCCCACCCCGTACTCAAGGCAGCGCCCGTCCAGCAGCGGCATCCGCATCAAATTCACGACTTTCCCCTTTTTTTCGCCCCAAACGATTGACGCTGATCGCTCGGCGGGAGTACTCTGACGCCGGCGTTCGGCCCCCCTGCCGCGGCGCCAAAACGCTCCGCGGCCCTCCAGTCGCGGCCCTGGGCGGATTGCTCACACTGCGGTCCCGATCGAGTCGATCGTAGAAGTGCCTGAAAACAAAGCAGAAATTGGCTCAGGCTTCGGAGTGGCGGGAATTCTCGCCACCGCTGGAGGCGTGGGGTACGCACCGATCGCCCCGGGAACCTTCGGCTCCGCGCTAGGCGTCGCGCTCTTCGTCGTGCTCTCCGCCCTCCACCCGCTGCTCTTCGCCCTCACCACCGCCACCCTGCTCGCACTGGGCAGCTGGGCCGCCGACCGCGCCGAGCTCTTCTTCGGCAAAAAGGACGACGGCCGAATCGTGATCGACGAAGTCGTCGGGCAGTTGATCGCGCTCGCCCCCCTGCTCTGCTTCGCCAATCTCAGTGGCACCCACTTACTCGCGCTGCTCGGCGCGGGCTTTCTGCTCTTCCGGCTCTTCGACATCTGGAAACCCGGACCCGTCGGCTGGGCGGAGCGCCGCTTCGCGGGCGGCGCGGGTGTGATGCTCGACGACGTCGCAGCGGGCGCGTTGGCCGCGTTGCTGATGACGCCGCTCGCCCTCTTCTGCAGCACCCAGGCGGCAAGCCCGTGAAAGCCGAAATCCTGACCATCGGCGACGAGGTGTTGCGCGGCGAGATCGTCGACACCAACAAGTCGTTTCTCGCGGACCGGCTGCTCGGCCTCGATATCGAGACCCACTTCCAGACCTCCGTGCGCGACGACCCGCCCGCGATGATCGACGCCTTCCAGCGCGCCGCGTCCCGCAGCGAGATTGCGCTGGTGTCCGGTGGGCTCGGACCGACGCGCGACGATCTCACCGCGGCCGTGCTCGCCGAGGCCTTCGGTCTCGAACTCGTGCTCGACGAAGCCGCGCTCGAAACGATCCGGGGCTTCTTTCGTTCGCGCGGCCGGGAGATGACCGAGAACAATCTCAGCCAGGCGCGCTTTCCCGAGGGCGCCGAGATCCTGCCCAATCCGCTCGGCACGGCACCGGGCTTTGCGCTCGCTCAGGGCACGACGCGCTTCTTCTGCCTGCCGGGCGTCCCCAACGAAATGACCCGCATGATGGACGAGCAGGTATTGCCGCGAATCGAAGCGATCGCCCGCCCAAGGGGTGCGGTCCGGGCGCGGCTGCTTCGAACCTTCGGGATGGGCGAATCGGCCCTCGACGACGAGCTGAAGGACATCGCGGCGTCGGGCGATCTGAGCCTGGGGTTTCGAACTTCCTTTCCCGACAACTACCTGCGGCCACTCGCGCGAGCCGACAGCGCCGAGCAGGCCGAGGCCAAGCTCGACCAGATCTGCGGCGCGATTCGCGAGCGCCTCGGCCCCCTCGTCTACGGCGAGGATCAGCAGACTCTCGACGCCGTCGTCGGCCAGATGCTCGCGGAGCGCGGCATGACGATCGCCGTGGCGGAATCCTGTACCGGTGGACTGATCGCCACGCGCATCACCGACAATCCGGGCTCATCGGCCTACTTCGCGGGAGGCGTGGTCGCGTATTCCAACGCCGCGAAATCCGAGTTGCTCGGCGTTCCCGCCGCCGCGCTCGAAACGCACGGCGCCGTCTCCGATCCTGTGGTTCGCGCGATGGCGGAGGGCGTGCGGGAGCGCTTCGGCGTGGACATCGGCATCGCAACGACGGGCGTTTCGGGCCCGGATGGCGGAACGGACGCCAAGCCCGTCGGCCTGGTTCACATCGCGCTCGCGCGCGAGGGTGCGGTATACGCCGATTCCTTCGTATTCCGGATGGATCGCGCCCGCCACCGGCTGTTGACCTCACAGATTGCCCTCGACTGGGTCCGGCGAACGCTGCTGGGCGTGGCGCTCGTCGGTCCGAAGTGGGCGCAGCGTTGAGTGGAACGAGCGAGCGGAGGAAGGCTCCGTGAAGCACGGTTGTATCGAGGAGTACAGCTCTGGGTGAAGCAAACGGCAGCGTGCGCGCTTTTTTTGCGATCGATCTGGACGAGCGCGCGCGCAGCGCGGCCGCTGAGATCGCCGATCGGCTGCGCGCATGCCCGGGTGGCGACGCCGTTCGCTGGGTGCGCGAGGAGACCCTCCACGTGACGCTGCGCTTTCTCGGAGACATCGATTGCGGGCGCATCGCTCGCCTCGCGAGCTGTGTTCGGGAGCAGACCGCCGCACTGGGTCCGTTTCGCCTCCAGCTCGGCGGCGCCCGGCTGTTCCCCTCCAAGCGCCGCCCGCTGGCCGTGGTTCTCGGCGTCGAGCCCGCGGAGCCCCTTGCCGAACTCGCCGCCGCGGTCGAGCGAGGCGTCGTGGCAGCGGGTTTCGACCCGGAGTCGCGCCCGTTCAACGCGCACCTGACCCTGGGGCGGATCCGCAAGAAACATTTTCCGCTTGTGACCGGGGACGTCACAGGCAGCGGCGAGAGTTGCCCTGTGAAAGAAGCGGTGCTGTTCAAAAGCGAACTGCAACCCTCGGGAGCGCACTACACCCCCATCGAACACGCGCCGCTCGGCGGCAAACCATCACCCCTTTTGACCAAAACGGATCAATCGATCTACAACCCGAAAGTTGGAGGATGAGCAAAATGGCAGTGAGCACGAAGAATCGACGGGGCGGCGCAAAATCGAGACCGGACTCGAACGTCAGTCCGATCGGGTCCGCGGGACAGGAGGGCCACAAGGATCGCGCAATCGCCCTCGCGGTTTCGACCATCGAGAAACAATTTGGCAAAGGAGCCATTCACAAGATGGGTGCGGACGGCATCGATCGCGAGATCAAGGTCTTTTCTTCAGGATCGCCCAGTCTCGACCTGGCGCTCGGCGTCGGGGGGTACCCGACGGGGCGGGTCACCGAGATCTACGGGCCGGAATCGAGCGGCAAGACGACGCTCGCACTCCACGCCGTTGCGGAAGTCCAGAAAAACGGCGGTGTGGCCGCCTTCATCGACGCCGAACACGCGCTCGACATCGGCTACGCGCGCAAGCTCGGCGTGCAGGTGAACGACCTGCTCGTCTCGCAACCCGACACCGGCGAGCAGGCCCTCGAGATCGTCGACGTACTGCTGCGCTCCGGCGCAATCGAGCTCGTCGTCGTCGACTCGGTCGCGGCCCTCGTCCCCAGGGCGGAGATCGAGGGGGAGATGGGTGATCACCACATGGGCCTCCAGGCCAGGCTGATGAGCCAGGCCCTGCGGAAACTCACGGGCACGGTCTCGAAATCGCAGGCGACCGTGATTTTCATCAATCAGATCCGGATGAAGATCGGTGTGATGTTCGGCAACCCCGAGACCACCTCCGGGGGTAACGCGCTCAAGTTCTACGCCTCGATTCGCCTCGACATCCGGCGCATCGCGGCTCTCAAGGACGGCGACGTCGTGGTCGGAAATCGCACGCGCGTGAAGGTCGTGAAGAACAAGGTCGCGCCGCCTTTCCGTCAGGCCGAGTTCGACATCCTCTACAACGAGGGGATCTCCGTCGAAGGGGACCTCCTCGATCTGGGCGTCGACGAGGGCATCGTGGAGAAGAGCGGATCCTGGTACTCCTACAACGACGAGCGCATCGGCCAGGGGCGCGAAAACGCGCGCCAATTCCTCAAAGACAATCCGGATGCACGAGAACAGCTGGCAAACGCGGTGTACGCCGCCAAGGGGCTCAAGCGCCTCGTGCGCTCGGACACTGCGCCCATCGGAGAATCCGAGAAAACCGAGAAAGCGCCCGCGGTGCCGGCCGTCGCCGAGTGAGCCCAACGCGCTACGTCATCTCTGCGACTTTTAGAGGGGGTCCAGTCTAGGCTGCGTGGTCGCGCCGCGAACGTTTGACGTGCCACCGGTGTTCGGGCCGCCACCGAGGGTGGTGATTTCGATGCGCTGGAGCGGTGTATCGAGCGGAAAGCGCGGCACTTCGATCGTCATGGACTCGCCGGAGAATCCGCGGGCGTCGAGTCGCGTCGTGCCATCCGGCTCGATGCGGAGCGCGTATGCGGAAGCCGGGTCGGCTCCGGCTTCGAAGATCGCCGATTCGAGTTCGCGGGTGTAGCCGCGCAGCGCAGTTCTGAATTCAGCCTGCTGAACGCGTCGTGCGGGGCGGCAAACTCCAGCTCGATCGACGGTGTCGAGGGCCGACCACGCACCCGTCTCGAGATCTGTCCGCACCACGTGGCAGCCACCGTTGACGAATCGCAGGTCGAGGCTCGTGCGACTGTCGGCAGCGATCCGATACTGAGGTCGTCCGAAGCGACCGCGCGGGCCGCAGACTTCGCCGGGCAGCGACAGCGTATAATTCGTCGCGTCCTCGCGATAGACGCGAAGATCGTCTTGAGGCAGACCCGTCTCGGGGTTCGGTCTCTGTTGGAGTACAAACGAGCGACCTCGCCAGCGCGAGTCGCCCTCGTCATTGAGATCCTCGGGTGCGAGCACCGGCAGGGCCACATCCTCGGACCAGGGCGGTGACGCTTCGGCGCGGTCGAACGCGTGCGAGGCGGGGCCGGTCGCGGACCAAATCCGCTCGAATTCCCCGACCGAAAAGACCGATGGCGAAACGGCCTGGTAGGAATCTTCGGAGGGCTCCCAGAGCACCAGGTCAACGGGGCTCACCCACGCGAGACGCCGCGGTGAAGATTGCGCATTGCGCGCGATCACCTGGACGAGCTGAGAACGACTGGCCCGTAGCTCCACGACGTGAACCTCGGACTCTCGATCTCCGGCGATCTCGAACGCCGCTCGGCGCCCATCGGGCGCCAGCGCGAGATCGAACGCCGGACCTTCACAGTTCTCCCCAAATCCGAACACCGATCGAGCCGCGAGCAGGCGCTCGAGCTGGTGGACTTCATCGATGTCGGGAACGGTACGCAGATCGGGATACAACTCGCGCCAGGCCGCCATGTAAGCGACCGCCTCGCCCTTCTCGGCCGGCACGGGGCTGCAGGAGTCGCGTCGATCGTTCTCATCGAGAGCGCGTCGGATACCCACTCGGACCTCGCGGGAGTCCGGGATGCGCTGGGGGCGGGGACAGCGGTATCCATCGCTCATCACGGCGATGACGCGCGCCTCCGTGCGAAATGTCGGCCAGGCCGATATGCCCGCCTTGATCAGAGGGCCGATCGAGAAGCGCCCGCGGGCGTCGGTCTTCGCTTCGCGGTGCCCGAGAACTTCGCGATCCGGCAGGATATCGTCGTAGTGGCCGTCGAAACGCACCACCACGAGCGCCCCCTCTATGGGTTTGCCACTCGCCCGGTCGACGATCGCGCCAGAAACACCGGGAGCCACGCGAACCGGTAGAATCACACAGGAAATCTGTAATAGGGCTAGAACCGCTGCGCATCCCGATGCGGCCATTCGTAGCATCCGCCCTGCGGACTCCCAGCCGCGAGAGTCGCGAACGACTCGATCCCCTCCACCCATCTGCATCTCCCCTCGCTATAAATCTCAACCCATACCTGATTCAAACGCCTCCCCCGCTTCGACCGACGAAGACCGAAACCTGAGTACCAACGTCACCTTCTGGCCGAACAGCGCCGCAGCTCGGGCAGAACGCACCTGCGACGGCGCTCAAGGCGGAGCGTCAACAGGACGATTAAGGCGCCGAGAGGTCGCACGAGCGACATTGGGGGGGGCGGGCGTGGAGCTCAACGACATCCTGAAGATTGCCCTCAAAGGTGGGGCCTCGGACATCCATCTAAAGCCCGGGTTGCCGCCGATGTTTCGGGTGGACGGCGCGTTGGTCCCGCTGAAAAACGGCGAGCGGATTTCACCGGACGACCTCCAGAAAATGGCCTTCGAGATCATGAACGAGGCCCAGAGGGCTCGCTTCGATGAGACTCGCGAAACCGACCTCGCCTACGGCATTCCTGGGCTCGGTCGTTTTCGCGTCAACGTTTTTCAACAGCGCGGAACCGTCGGAATCGTCTTCCGAGTGATTCCCTTCGGCGTCAAGTCGATCGATCACCTGCATCTGCCCAAGATCATCGAATCCATCGCGATGGAGCAGCGGGGGTTGGTGCTCGTAACGGGCACAACGGGTTCGGGAAAATCGACAACCCTGGCGGGAATGATCGATTACATCAACTCGAACCGAACCTGCCACATCATGACGATCGAGGATCCAATCGAATTCTTGATTCGCGATCGGCGCTCGATCGTCAATCAGCGCGAAATCGGCGTCGACACCCAGAGCTTCGCCAATGCGTTGCGCGCTGCGCTTCGCCAGGACCCGGACGTGATTCTCGTCGGTGAGATGCGCGACTTCGAGACGATCGAGACCGCCCTCACGGCGGCCGAGACGGGGCACCTCGTGATGAGCACCCTGCACACCCTCGACGCGACCGAGACCATCAATCGGATCATCTCGGTGTTTCCCCCCTACCAACAGAAGCAGGTTCGACTACAGCTCGGTGCGATCCTCAAGGCGGTGATTTCTCAGCGCCTCGTGCCCCGCGCTGACGGGAAGGGGCGAGTACCCGCCTTGGAGGTGCTGATCAGCACAGCCCGGGTTCGAGAGTGCATCGGCGACAAGGATCGCACCAAGGAACTCAGCGATGCGATCGCGAAGGGCTTCACCACCTACGGCATGCAGACCTTCGACCAATCGCTCATGCAGCTCGTAAAACAGGAATTGGTCACCTACGACGAAGCCCTCAAGCACGTCTCCAACCCGGACGACTTCGCGCTGCGCTTCCGTGGAATTGCCTCCACGTCTGACGGAACCTGGGAAGACTTCGAAGCGGACGACGCCGAGTCCGATAAAGAGGCCTCCGCCAGCGAAGGTTCGACCGACAAGGTCGACGACGAATTCATCCAACGGTTCTAACCCGGGCAGACCGTTCTCTATTGAGAGGGCTTCTGCTGGCCGGGACCCAGTTGGCCGGGTGATCCCAGGACGTACCGTTTCTATTGCTGCGGCTCACTGGCCGGGGGCCCAGTTGGCCGGGTGATCCCAGGACGTACCGTTTCTATTGCTGCGGCTCACCGGCCGGGGCTGGCTGGCGGCGGGCCGCCGCTTGCCCCGAAACCGGATCTGCGGGGCTCACGGGGCTCGGGTATAGTTCGGATTCGCGCGTGATCCCGGTGGGTTGGAGGGGTGATGGCTCGGAGTTCGAGCGAGATCCGAGAGGTTTTTCTGCGCTTTTTCGAAGCGAAGGGGCATCGGATCGTCGCGAGCGCTTCGCTGGTTCCCGAGAGCGATCCAACCCTCTTGTTCACGAACGCGGGGATGGTCCCGTTCAAGAACACCTTCCTGGGAGCGGGGACCCGCGACTACGTACGGGCGGTGACTTCCCAGAAGTGCGTGCGCGTATCGGGCAAGCACAACGATCTCGAAAACGTCGGGCGCACACCCCGCCACAACACCTTTTTCGAGATGCTCGGAAACTTTTCGTTTGGCGATTATTTCAAGCTCGAGGCCATCGAGTACAGCTGGGAGCTGCTCACCGAGCGGTTCCGGATCGACCCCGCCAGAATCGTCGTCACGGTGTTTCGCGAAGACGACGAAGCATACGATCTCTGGCGCAAGAAGATCGGGCTTCCAGCCGAAAAAGTCTTCCGCCTCGACGAGGCTGAGAACTTCTGGTCGATGGGCGACACCGGCCCCTGTGGACCCTGCTCCGAGATCCACATCGATTTCGGCGTAAACGACGACTGCAAGAGCGCCCACTGCGACCCCTCCTGCGGCTGCGGTCGGTGGCTCGAGATCTGGAACCTCGTCTTCATGCAATTCGACCGCGACGCTGCGGGCAACCTGACGCCGCTCCCAAAGCCGTCCATCGACACGGGTGCAAGTCTCGAGCGTCTCGCGTCCGTCCTCCAGGGCGTACCGTCGAATTTTGACACCGATCTCTTTCGCGGGATCATGGATCGCATCCAGAATATCGCCAAGATCAAGCGGGGGGAGAACGCCGAGCACGACGTCTCGATGAATGTCGTCGCCGACCACGCTCGGGCCCTGGTCTTTCTGATCGGCGACGGCATCCTTCCGGGAAACGAAGGGCGGGGTTACGTGCTGCGCCGCCTGCTGCGCCGGGCCGCGCGCCACGGCGTGTTGCTCGGCATCGAGCGGCCCTTCTTGTTCAGCGTCAGCGAAGCTGTAATCGACGAGATGGCTTCCGCCTATCCTGAACTCCGCGAGCGGTGCGCCTACATCACGAACCACATTCAGCGAGAGGAAGAGCGCTTCCTCGAAACGCTCTCGAAGGGACTCGCGCGGCTGGAAGAGTACATCGCCGAACTCGAAAGCAGCGGCTCGACGATCCTACCCGGTGGCGCGGCCTTCAAGCTCTACGACACCTTCGGGTTTCCGGTCGACCTGACCGCGGACATTTTGGCCGGGCGAAATCTCGAAATCGACGAAGTCGGCTTCAACACCGCGATGACCACGCAAAAAGAGCGAGCGCGCGCGGCCTGGAAGGGCAGCGGCGACAAACGCGTCGCCGAAATCTACGGGAAGCTCGCGTCCGACATCAGAACACGCTTTAGCGGGTACTCGGAGCTGGGCGGCAAGTCGACGATACACGCGCTGTTGGTGGATGGTGAGAGCCGCGAAGTCGCGACCTGCGGTGAAGCGGTGGAGATCGTCGTCGACGAAACTCCCTTCTACGCCGAGAGCGGCGGGCAGGTCGGCGACCGGGGCACGCTTCGCGTGACCGGAGGGACGGTCGAAGTCACGGACACCCAGCGTCCGACGCTGGAACTGGTGATTCACCGCGGCGTGGTCACCGAGGGCGAAGTGCGCATCGACGTGGATGCCGAACTCGCGGTGGACGCCGAAGCGCGCGCGGCGACGATCCGCAACCACTCGGGAACCCACCTGCTGCACGCGGCGTTGCGCGACGTGCTCGGGAAACAGGCCATGCAGAAGGGCTCGCTGGTCGGCCCCGATCGTCTGCGCTTCGACTTCACCCACGACGCGCCGCTCGAAGACAGCCAGATCGAAGCCATCGAAGATCTTGCAAACGGTTGGATCGAGCGAAACGCGCCCGGCAGCGTGCGCGAGATGTCGTACCCCGAAGCCATCAAGTCTGGAGCCGTCGCGATCTTCGACGAAAAATACGGAGACGTCGTGCGCGTGGTCCAGTTTGGTGACTTCTCGACGGAACTCTGCGGCGGCACACACGCTTGTGCGACCGGAGAGATCGGCCTGCTCAAGATCCTTTCCGAGTCCGGCATCGCTTCGGGGGTGCGACGCATCGAGGCGCTCACGGGCCTCGGCGCGTTGAATCACCTGCGCGACCAGGAAAAGACGCTCAGAAGTGCGTCCGAACTGCTGCGGGTATCGGCCGCGGAGGTCCCCGCGCGGATCGAGAAGCTCCTCAAAGACCGCCGCAGCGCGGAACGAGAGATCGAGCAGCTCCGATCGGCCCAGCGCGGCAAGGACTCCAAGGACCTCACCCGAGACGCCAGGGAAATCTCGGGTGTACGGGTGATCGCCACCCGGGTGGCGGGCGCAGAAGCCAAGGAATTGCGCGGGATGGTCGACGACCTGCGAAGTCAGCTCACGAGCGGAATCGTACTGCTCGCCGCCGAGACAAACGGCCAGGTATCCCTCGCGCTCGGCGTCACCAAGGACCTCACCGACCGCTACCGAGCCGGCGACCTGATCCGCGAGATCGCGATCGTCGTCGGTGGCAAGGGCGGCGGAAGACCGGACTTCGCCCAGGCGGGTGGCAGCGACCCGAGCAAGATCGACGCCGCGTTCGAGCGGCTCGATGCGTTGATCGCGGGAAGCTGAAGTGGCGCAGTCCTATATCGAAGACGCGTTCGCCCCGCGTCGGCGCAGCACCCGCGAGGTGCGCGTGGGCGAAGTGGGAATTGGCGGCTCGAATCCAATCCGGATTCAGTCAATGACGACCACCGACACCCGCGACACCCAGGGAACGGCCGATCAGACCGAACTTCTCGCGTCCGTCGGCTGCGAGATCGTTCGCATCACCGCACCCGCGCTGACCGACGCCGAAAACCTCGCCGCCATTCGCAAGGAACTCGATCGTCGAGGGGTTCGCGTTCCGCTGGTCGCCGACATTCACTTCACGCCGAACGCCGCGATGATCGCGGCGGAGCACGTCGAGAAGATCCGGATCAATCCCGGTAATTTTGCAGACAAGAAGAAATTTGCGGTGCTCGAGTACACGGATGCCGCCTACGCGGAGGAAATCGAACGCGTCGCAGAGAAGTTTCGCCCGCTCGTGAGGCGCTGCAAAGAACTCGGGCGCGCAATACGGATCGGCACCAATCACGGATCTCTCTCCGATCGGATCATGAATCGCTTTGGAGATACGCCAGCCGGAATGGTGGAGAGCGCGCTCGAATTTCTCGATGTCTGCGAGGGCGAGGGATTTCGCGACATCGTGTTCAGCATGAAGTCGAGCAACACGCAGGTCGCCATCCAGACGTACCGGCTGCTGGCGGCGCGGCTCGCAGAGCGCGCGCCGGGTGAGCCGAGCTATCCGTTTCACGTGGGCGTTACCGAGGCGGGCGACGGCGAGGACGGCCGCATCAAGAGCGCGATCGGGATCGGCGCCCTGTTGGTCGACGGGATCGGAGATACGATTCGCGTTTCGCTCACCGAGCCCCCCGAAAAAGAAGTTCCGGTCGCCTCGGCGATTGCATCGATTGGCTCCCAGAACTGGGGCGTCAGGGCGGAAATCGGCGATCCCGGGGCGCCCTTCACCGCAGACCCCTACGCGCACAGCCGGCGTGTGACCCGCAGCGTGGGGCCGCCCGATGCCGAGATTGGGAGCGATCACCCGGTGCGGGTCGAGATCGATCTCGGCGCGACACCGTCGGACCCGAAGCGCACCGCCGAAGAGCTCGTCCGTAGCCTCAAGAATTTTCCGGACCTCGCGTGTGAAGGCCTGGCGTTACACGTCTCCGACCCCAGCACCGTCGGCCGCCTACAGACCTTTACGGACGCCGTCACCGATGCGGGAATGTCGATCCCCCTGGCGGTTCGCGTCGATCCCGAAACGGTCGCGCAGTGGCCACCCTGCGTCGCGCGCGTGGTGGTTCGCACGGGCGCGGCATCCGACGACGCACTGCTCGACGCCGCGGCGATGCGTTGTGCGGAATCTCGCATTCCGCTCGAGTGGAACCTCTGCGGAGACATTGCGAGGATTTCCGATCAACTCGACCGCGCACTCGACGCCAGCGCTCGAGCCGGGCTCGACGAAATCCTCGTATCGGTCGAGTCGGATCCCCCGATCAACGCCGCTCGTCTTGTCGCTGCCCGCCTCGAAGCGCGGGGTGCATCGAACGTGCCCATTACGCTCCGACATCAGCGCCGCGCGGATGACTCCGACGAGAGCGCTGTGCTTCGGGCGGCCCAGCTGCTCGGCGCATCGCTGTGTGATGGCATCGGGGACGCCATCTCGCTCGAGGGATTCGGGGAGCCCGCACGGGCTGTCGATCTCGCCTACCGCATCCTCCAGGGGGCGCGACTGCGAACTTCCCGCACCGAGTTCATCTCCTGCCCCTCCTGCGGCCGGACGCTTTTCGACCTCGTCGAGACGACCGAGCGCATCAAGGCGCGCACGGGGCACCTGGTGGGAGTCAAGATCGCGATCATGGGATGCATCGTGAACGGACCGGGCGAAATGGCCGACGCCGACTTCGGCTACGTGGGCTCGGGACCCGGCCGGGTCAACCTCTACGTCGGAAAAGACCTCGTCGTGCGCAACGTGCGGGACAGGAAGGCCGACGACCGGCTCGTGGAACTGATTCGAGAACACGGCCGCTGGATCGATCCCGCCTGAAAAATCGCGCGCCGCCGATCAGTTCGACTCCGGCGGGCTCGCCACGTCGACTTCCGCTGGTGGCGCTTCTTGGGCCAATAACTCCATGTGCTCCAGCGCGGCCAGCGTCCGGCTATCTGCGATCACGGGGTGATCGCGCCCGATCCGATCGCCAACCAGCATGATGAGCACTGCGACCACCAGCACGCCCTCGGTCGCGCCGAGCATCCCGCCGCCCACCCGGTCCACGAACCCGAGCCCGACGACGCGCGCGCCGCGTCGGACGATGCGCCCAATGGTCGTCACCACCCCGATCGTCACGAGCACCAGGAGCGCGCCGGCCACCCAAGGCTCGAGCGCCTCGCTGATGCGGCCGTCGCTAATCTCGCCGACCCACCTGGCGACGGGGCCCACGAAAGCCCGAACCGCCATATAGGCGGCCCCGAGCGAAGCCAGCGAGAAGGCCTCCCGGATCAGACCCAGGAAGAAGCCGCGCATACACGCGATTCCGATGATGGTGCCCACGATGATGTCAACGAATTCGAATTCCGCCACGGCGGGCCCAGTGTAGCCAATGCGGAGCGCGCTGTTGGCGGAGCGGCTGGAGGACCATAGGATTGGGGTCGATGGCCGGACCGCCCGAAAACCCGCCGCTTTCCCCGTGGCGCGAGAAGCTTCGCGTCATCATCTTCGAAGCTGACACGCCCGCCGGCAAGGCCTTCGACGTCGGCCTGCTGTTGGCGATCGTCCTGAGCGTCCTCGCGGTCATGCTCGACAGCGTGATCCCATTTCGCAGCCAACACGGCCAGCTGCTCAACAGCGCGGAGTGGATATTCACGTTGATCTTCAGCGTAGAATACGCCCTGCGGCTGATCTGCTCGCCCCGCCCCCTACATTACGCGCGAAGCTTTTTCGGCGTCGTGGATCTGCTCGCGATTCTCCCAACCTATTTGAGCCTGCTGATCCCCGGTGCGCAGTCGATGATCGTGATCCGCGGCCTTCGACTCCTGCGGGTCTTCCGGGTGTTCAAACTCGGGCAATTTCTCGGCGAAGCCAGCCTGCTGCGAAACGCGTTGGCGTCCAGCCGGCACAAGATCACGGTGTTCCTCGGAACGATCACAATCCTGGTTACGATTCTCGGTACGGCGATGTATCTGATCGAGGGCGAGGAGAACGGCTTCACGAGCATCCCGACCGCGATCTACTGGGCGATCGTGACGATGACCACCGTGGGCTACGGAGACATGGCGCCGGCCACGGTTTCCGGCAAGGTGCTCGCTTCGATCGTGATGATCTTGGGCTACAGCATCATCGCGGTCCCGACGGGCATCGTAACCGCCGAGATCGTCGAAGGCGCCGCTGCGTCGAGAAGGATCACCACACGCTCCTGCCCCGGCTGCCTGAGCGAAGGCCACGACCGAGATGCCGCCTACTGCAAAGACTGCGCGGCTCCCCTGGAAGTCCCCATCAGCGAAGACTAACTGCCCGGGCAGTTTCGCTGTTTAGCGAGACGGCTCCACCGGCCGGGGTCCAGTTAGCCGGGTCATCGTAGAAAGGATCGTCTTTGGGTGCGTGGACCGGTTGAGCCGAAGCAGGATTCTGTCAAATTGCGCGCCAGCCCTGAGTGGGGGAAACGGCGAACCTCATCGAGAGAAACGCGTTCTATGATAATCTCCGCTGCGATGAGTTGGAGAGCGATCGGTGGCAGTGCCTGTGTCGTACTGTTCCTTGTGTCACTCATCGTGGCCGCTCTCTGGTGGTCTTCTTCCGACCAAGACCCGTCCAGCCAAGACGACGGGACGGCTCCAGTCGGGCGCCCACACATCGTCTTCATCCTGATTGACACGCTCCGGCTGGATCACACCAACATCGGTGGATATCACCGGAACACGACGCCGGGCCTCGAACTCCTCGCGAAGGAGAGCCTGAAATTTGACAACCATTTCTCGAATGCACCGTGGACCAAATCGTCGGTGGCCACCATCCTGACCGGCCTGCTGCCGGGAGCCCATGGCGCACAGTGGGGCCAGCACACCATCGCGGCCACACGCAAGGTGGACGTTCTCTCCGAGGGGTTCGAGACGCTACCGGAGGTGCTGCAGCGCAACGGCTACAGCACTCACGCGTTCATGACAAACCCGACCCTTACCTCGAGCCTTGGTTACGGCCAGGGATTTGACGAATACCTGATTATCTCGCCGCGGCAGCAGGGTGATCGCCGCGCCGTTGCGCAGACCAAGGAAGCACTCAACAAAGCGAAAGGACCGACCTTCGTCTGGTGTCACCTGATGGCGGTGCACAACTACGCGACAACACGCAGTCAAAGGAAGTTCGAGTCCAAGGGGAAGACACCGATCAGCAAGACGGCGCATTTCGGTAGGAATCTCGTTCGGAAATACGGTCAGAAGTATCACGAACAGGCCATCGACAACTATGACAACACCGTGTTGTTCACCGATCGCTTGGTGAAGAATCTCACCGATTTCATTCGCAAGAATCACCCCGACACGCTGATCATCATCACCTCCGATCACGGTGAGGAATTTTTAGATCACGGTGGCTATCTGCACGCGCGAACGCTGTACAACGAGTTGCTTCGGGTGCCTCTGCTGCTCCTGGGCCCGGCCATCCCACGTGGCCGATCAACCTCCCGACTGACCGATCATGCTGATCTCTTCGCCACCGTGCTCGACTATCTCGACCTCCCGCTACCAGCGACCCAGGGTGAATCTCTGCTGCGCCGCCAGACCGAAGATGCGGAGCCAATTTATGCGGAGAAACGAAACGGGGGGTTCGCCCAGCGGGCGCTCATCAGCAAAGAGGGCAAGTTCATCGAGCAGAAGCCCAGGGGGCAGCCACGCACCAAGCCCAGCATGGAAGGGGAGGGAACGTGGGAGTTCTATCGCGACCCCGTCGGTTTGGACGATCGAAACACGCTCGATGAGCTCGCACCCGCGGCGATCGCCGAAGCCCGTGCACAGTTCGAGAGAATCTGGGCGGAGAACCAGAAGATCCAACAGGACCAAACCCGCGGCTACAAGACCCAGCGCGACATGACAGATGAAGAGGCCGAGGCGCTACGCGACCTCGGTTATGTCGAGTGACACCTTCAGCGACATCGAGGCCACTGCGGGGATCTTTCTCCACTGACCGCAGAGCGACAGTCCGGTTCCTGCAGCGTTGCAACCGGGCGGCGCCTGCGGGATCCAGTCGAGTTTTTTGACGACCGCAGAAGCAGGCCGCGGCGGCGGAGGCGGCTTCAACCCCAAGCAACCGATCACTCGACTAACGAGCACCTTTGTTCGCGATTTGGCCTGCGATTTTCTCGCTGATCTCGCCCTTTTCGTAGAGACCCCGAATGGTGTCTTTCAGTGTTTCCGCGGTGGGGCGGAATCGGACGTCGAGTTCGTCGACGGTTGCGCGGCTGTCACAGGGAGCGAAGCGGGTCATCATCTCTGCTGCTTCGTGGGTGAGCGGGTAGTCGAAGGGAACGATCCTCTTCGCGACATCGAGCAGCCTTCCGATTCCGCGCAACAGTGGGGCGGGAACCGGGACGCGTAGTACGCGCCGGTTCGTCAGCGCGTCGCAGAGGCTCGCGAGTTCGGACCAGCTCGCGAAATGCCCACCGGCCATGAAACGCCGCGGACCGCGCCCGGGCTCGATGGTTGCGGCGATGATTTCCGCGAGATCTCGAACATCGACGATCGAGATGCCGCCGGTGGTAATCGGCCAGCCAAAGCGGATCCCGTCGCGGAGGCCCTTGGTGGTTTCTCCGGGGCCAGGATCGTCGGGCCCGAAGACGCCAGCAGGATAGATTGCGACGAGCGGTGCACCTCGCGTCTGCAGTTCGCGCGCAAATCGCTCGCCCTCGCTCTTGGAGCGCCCGTAGGTGGTCTCCAAACCGCGAACCGGATCGTCGACTGTGAAGCGCTCGCCAGCGGGTGGGAACATCGCTCCGACTGTCGAGGTGAAGACAATCGGGTCGATGCCAAGTTCGCAACCGATGCCCAGAACATTGCGAGCACCCTGCACATTGGCGGCATAGATTTCACGACCACCATACAGTGTTGCCGCCGCGTGTACGGCGGCATCGCAGCCCGTGAGTGCGCTGCGGACGGCCTGGGCATCGGCCATGTCCCCGATCACGTAATCGTCGATTCGAACCCCCCGGGCTTCGAGCACTCGTTGAATCTTGCTGGGGTCCCGAACCAGCAGGCGCACCTGATGACCGCTGCGTAGGAGCGCGACAACCGCGTGAGATCCCACGAAGCCCGTCCCCCCCGTGACCAGCACCTTCACAGCAATCTCCGAGTTTCTGCGGGTCTCGCCTGGTGCACAGTGCGCAAGAGTGCCTCCAAGTTCGCGGTCGTGCGTGCGGAGGAAAAGAAAACGCCCCTGCGCGGGTTAGTACCGCCCGATCATCCTCAAATACATCTGCGCGTCTTCGCGCTCGGGATGCTCGGCGAGCACAGCCTCCCACTCGTGAGCAGCCTCTTCGGCGCGACCCAGCGAATAGAGGGTCAAACCGAGCTGCACCGCCGCATCGCAGAACCCGGGGTGATTGCGCAGCACGCGGCGAAACTCCGCGATCGCGCGATCCGGAAGTCCGACATCGCGCAGTGCAACGCCCAGTCGGTTTCGGATGTCGGGAAAGCTCGGGCAGCGGTCGAGCGCCTTGCGGTAGGCCTCGATGGCCTCGCGAAGTTCACCCACTTCTCGGTAGGCGTCCCCGAGAGCGGCCTGAAGGTTGGCGAGCTTGCCGCGAGTGGTCGCGTCGAGCACGTCATCCGTCGAGCGCGCCACGCTTCCCGCCCGCTCCGCGATCTCGCAGGAACGCTCGAAGTCACCCTGGCTCTCGTAGACGTTGGCGAGGGCGAGCAGGGCCTCCGTGTAGGAGGGGTTGAGCCTCAGCGCTTCGCGAAGCGCATGGCCCGCCGCGCTGGGGTCGCCCTTGCGCTGGTACATCACGCCGATCATGTAATGAACGTCTGCAAAATTGCGCGTTTGAATCAGCCGAGTAAGGTGGGGCAGCGATGCCTCGGCATCCCCGCGCTCGAAACTGCGCCGTCCGAGCTCGTAGTCTCGACGCTCGGCGGGCGTCAACGGTCCAGCCTGGCGCATCCATTCCCCCTAGCTGCGCGTTGGCCTGCGGCCAAAGCTTTTGCGGCGTCGCGCAACCCCCATTCAACCCCATTCTGGAGTCGCGCTCCTAGCGGCGCGTTGGCCTGCGGCCAAAGCTTTTGCGGCGTCGCGCAACCCCCATTCAACCCCATTCTGGAGTCGCGCTCCTGGCGGCGCGTTGGCCTCCAACCAAAGCTTTTGCGGCACCGCGCAACCCCATTCATGGGGTCGCGCCCCTAATTGCTCTTCGATCCCTCTGCGATTCGCTCCGCTGCCGCGCTGGCGTACTTGCTATCCCGGTAGTTCTGGACGATCGACTGAAAGATCCGATCGGCCTCTTCGATCCGGCGCATCTCCAGGTAACAGACCCCCAGATTGTAGAGCGCCTCCGCGTCCAGGCCGAGGCCCGGAAATTCGTTCAGCAGCGACCGATAGCGTTCTGCGGCGCTTTCGTACTCCTCTTTCTTCATATAGAACTCGGCGATCTCTGCGACGTTCTTGGCCAGGTGCGTGCGAAGATCTCGCCACATGATCTCGGCTTCTTGCGCCTCGGGCGAATGCGGGTATTTCGCGAGCAGGCGGTCGAGGTGGAGCAGCGCCTCGCGGGTCGCGGTCTGGTCGCGGTTGGCGGAGTGCATCTGCCGCTCTCGGCAGAACGCCGAGCGAAGAATCGTATAGGAAACCTTCTCGTGCTGGGGGTGGAGATCCGCAAAATCCCGGTAGTAGGAAAGTGCTTCGTCGTAATGATGATCGTCGAAGTAAGCGTCGGCGATCTTGAGTTCTGCAAGCACGGCGATGTCACTGTAGGGATAATTGTCGATGATCGACTGGAGCTTCTCGATGCCCCGGACGTGGTCAACGGTGCGAAAGAAGAGCCAGCTTTGGCCCTTGAGGATATCGAGCGCTTCTTCGTACAATTCCTCGGCCGGCGGCACATCTTCGAATGCGGGCGGGGGGGACGAGCAGGCCGTGGTGATCACCAGGGCGATTGCGGCTAGGAAGATCGAACGATCGTGCAAGGGTTCCCCGAGTGTGTGGCAAACTATCGGATCATCTCGATTCGTGTCAATTTGCTAGCGTATTGAATCCATTATACCGACGTGAGGAATACATCGATGAACAAGCGATCGCTCGAAAAGCTGCGAATGGACCGCCGCCTCGCAGGGCGAAAGGGCTGTATATCCAAGGCAGATCTGGCCAGGGAGGCCGAAAGTTTGCCGGATGCCAGCGAAAAAATTGCAGAGAGAGAAGCCGAACCCGATCCAGGCGAGATCGACGCTGTACCGCCCGAAGCGAACCCCCAGGTCTCCACCGGACTCGATCCGGCGTAAATCCAGATAGGGCCCCAGCCCATGATCAAACAGCAGTTGGGAGACCGACTCGACGGATGGATCCACACGGCCTTTCCGTTCCTCTTCATCCGCCCGTTGAATCCCGACCTGCTGACCGTGATTGGAGCGATCGGCTCGATCGCCGCTGCCGCGGCATTTGCAGAGGGCTGGCTCGTCGGCGGCGGAATCCTCATGCTCGCGAGCGGCTTCTTCGATCTCGTCGACGGCGTGGTTGCGCGACACCAGGGAATCTCGACGCGCTTCGGCGCCTTTCTCGACTCGACGCTCGACCGGCTCGCCGATGTGGTGGTTCTCGTGGGTTTATCGATCTACTTCGCGCGAATCGGAGAGCCGGGCGGCGTGCTGCTCACCGGCTCAGCGCTGACCGCGACGGTTCTCGTATCCTACTCGGCGGCCCTGGCAAAGTTTTCCGTACCCGCCGGTATCAACATCGGCCTGTTCGAGCGCGGTGAGCGCGTCGGACTGTTGGCGGCGGGAGCGATCCTGGGCTTTGTCGTGCCGGCGCTGTGGATCCTCCTGATCGGCAGCAGCGTAACGCTCGCCCAGCGCTTCGTTCGGGCCTACCGTGAAATGGGTCGGCTCGACGCCGAAGATCGGGCAGCCCGGAGGATCGAACCTTGAGGACGGAAATCTGATGGCGACGGAAGAGAGCAAGCGCGGACCGGGCTTTACGATGAACGATTCCGAAGAGCAGTCGGAGAGCGCTGGAGGAGCCGTCATCGACTTCTCGACGTTCGTACTCGCCCTCGGAACCAGCGCGCTCTACCAACTCGGCGAGATCGGAGATTCTGAAAGCAAAGCGGAGGAGCCCGTAGAGCCCAATCTTCCAATCGCCCGCCAGACCATCGACACCCTCGAAATGCTCACCGAGAAAACCCGCGGCAATCTCACGGACACCGAATCCAAGCTCTTGGAGAGCATCCTCTACGAGCTGCACATGAGGTTCGTCGAGGCCAGCAAGTGAGCACGCGGTCCGGACCCACGATCCGAAGCCTGCGCTGCCACGCGCCCGGCAAGATCAATCTCGGCCTGCGCATCGTCGGCAGACGCGCAGACGGATACCACGAACTCGTGAGCCTCTTCGCACCGCTCGACCTGGGCGATGAGGTCGAGGTTGCGGTTTCCAAGTCCACAGCCCTCGAGGTGGAAATTGAGCTCGAGGGGGCGAGCGAAGCGATTCCCGCCGATGCCACCAATCTGGCCTACCGGGCGGCGGAGGCCTTCGCGGAAGCTGCGGGCTTGAACTGCCGGATCGGGCTGCGGATCGAAAAACGCCTGCCGGCAGGCGCGGGACTGGGGGGGGGCTCCAGCGACGCGGGCGCCGTATTGCGAGCCCTGTGCGGCCTCTTCCCGGGCGCGCTGGACGAATCGCGGCTCGCCGAGCTCGCTCTCGAACTCGGGGCGGATGTGCCATTCTTTCTCGACCCCCGGCCCGCGATGGTCAGCGGCATCGGCGAGCGGCTCGAAGCCCTGGACGGCCTGCCCTCGCTGCCCGTCCTCCTCGCAAACCCGGGCATCGCGCTCGCGACCGCCGACGTCTTTCGGACCTTCGCTGCGATCCGGCCCGCGTTGACGAAATCCGCCCCCAATCGTAGGATCCCGCCTCTTTCCGAGGCAACGGGCCCCGGATGGACGTTCACGGGAGCGGCCGGGCTCAGCCTGGAAAACGACCTCGAACCGATCGCGGTCCGACTGTGCCCGCCGATTGCGCGGCTCCAGCGGCAGATCCGCGCCGCGGGCGCCCAGGCGGTCGGCATGTCGGGTAGTGGGGCCACGGTATTTGGCCTGTTCGAATCCGCGAAAGCCGCGGAGCGCGCGCTCGACGAGACGGCCTTCGAGGCGCCCGTCTGGGCCCGGGTCGCTGCAACACAGAAATCTCGATAGGCTGAAGGCTCGCCGACCGCGGCCTCGAGTGGACGCCGGAGAATGCAGAACATGCAACGCGCAAAGCTCTTCTCGGGTAATTCCAATCCCATCCTGGCCGAGGCGATGGCGCGCCATCTCGACATCCAACTCGGGAAGGCAGACGTGGGCACCTTCAACGACGGCGAAGTCAACGTCGAAATCCACGAGAACGTCCGCGGCATGGATTGCTTCGTCATCCAATCGACGTCGTCGCCCGCAAACAATCACTTGATGGAACTGCTGATCATGATCGATGCGCTGAGGCGCTCGTCCGCAAAGCGGATCACCGCGGTGATCCCCTACTACGGTTACGCGCGGCAAGATCGCAAGGTTCGACCGCGCGTTCCGATTTCGGCCAAGCTCGTCGCAGACCTGATCGGCGCACCCGGAACCGATCGCCTGCTCTGCATCGATCTGCACGCGGGACAGATCCAGGGATTCTTCAACATCCCCGTAGACAACATCTTCGCAACGCCCGTTCTGTTGGAAGAAATTCGAAGGCGCTACCCGGGACCGCTTACGATCATCTCACCGGATGCCGGAGGCGTCGAGCGATCGCGCGCCTACGCGAAGCGACTCGACGCGAACCTCGCAATCATCGACAAGCGTCGCGACGCCCCGAATGTCGCAGAGGTGATGAACATCGTCGGAGACGTGAAGGGGCAGACCTGCGTAATCGTAGATGACATGGTGGATACCGCGGGAACACTCGCAGAGTCTGCACGAGCGCTGGATCAGGCGGGAGCGAATGCCGTCTACGCGGTCATCACCCATCCGGTCCTGTCGGGGCCAGCCGTCAAGCGAATCGCCGAGAGTCCGCTGAAGGAACTCGTCATCACCGACACGATCCCGCTGCAACCCGATGCCCAGGATTGCGCCAAAATGCACGTCGTGACGATCGCTCCGCTGCTCGGAGAAGCGATCCGCCGGATCAACAACGAAGAGAGTGTGAGTTCACTCTTCGTATGAAGACTTTCTGAGGAGAATCTCGTGGGTGAATTTGCACTTGGCGTAGAGTTACGAGAGGGGCGCGGTAAGGGCGTGGCCCGCAAGCTGCGCGCGACCGGCCGGATTCCGGGGATCTGCTACCGGCGCAACGCGGAGTCGATCGCGGTGAGCCTCGATCCGCGCGAGCTCGACCTCGTGCTCCGGAATGCCAGCGCCGGCATCAATACGCTGATCGATCTCAAGGTGGCGGGTGGCGGCGATTTCGACGGCCGACAGGTCCTCATCAAAGAACTCCAGCGCGACGCGATTTCCGGCGCCTTTCTTCACGCCGACCTCTACGCGGTCGACCTGAAGCAGACAATCCACGTCTCGATTCCCATCCAAATCAAGGGCAGCGCCATCGGCGTGACGCTGGGTGGCGGCATCCTCGATCACGCAACTCGCGAGATGGATGTCGAATGCCTGCCCAACGCGATTCCCGAGGAATTCGCGGTAGACGTGAGCGAACTCGAGATTGGTGATTCGATTCACGTTCGTGACCTCAAAGTTCCCGAAGGCGTTGAACTTCTCAACGATCCCGACGTCTCGATCGTTTCCGTGGTGGCTCCGGCGGTTGTCGAAGAAGAGGCACCTGCCGAGGAAGAATTGGACGCGGAGGGAGAAGGCGCGCCGGACGCCGAAGCCGAAGCCGGGGCTGCACCGGAAACATCCGCGGAGAAGAAGAGCGACGACTGACGCGGCGGTCTGCGATGAAGATCGTCGTCGGGCTTGGAAATCCGGGGCGGCGATATGCGGCCACGCGCCACAACATCGGCGCCAGAATCGTCGACCGATTCGCCGTCGACTGCGGTTTCGCGCTCTCGGAGCGCAGATTCGAGAGCCGCTTCGGTCTCGGGCAGATTTCGTCGAAGGCTGGCGGGCCACCCGAACGCTCGGCTGAAGGGCCGGCCGAAGGGTCGAAACTGGACGTCGCCTTGCTGGTCCCCGAAACCCAGATGAATCGCTCCGGCATCGCGGTGGCCGAGGCCTTGAGCAGCCTCCCCGTGGCAGACATCCTGGAAGACCTGCTGGTCGTCATCGACGACCTCGACCTGCCCTTCGGGCGCCTTCGGATCCGGCCGCGGGGGAGCTCCGCGGGCCACCGGGGACTCGAAGACATCGCACAACGGATCGGCAGCAGCGACTTTCCCCGCTTGCGCTTCGGGATCGGACGACCGGAAGCCGAAAACAGCGCCGTGGACTGGGTGCTCGACGCCTTCTCCCAGGCGGAAGAGGTCGCGCTCGAGGAGCGGATTCCAGTGGCCGCAGAGGCCGTCGGCTCGATCTTGACCGACGGCTTGGTTCCCTCGATGAACCGCTACAATCACGACTCCGAAGCGGGGGGTTAGAGATCGCCTCGCACCCAGGGCCGGCCAGCAGCGCAGCCACCCGCGGACGGCTTCCGAAAATAGCCGACGAACCTCGAGGCACACGAGCCTCGAATTCGAGTGAGTAAACCCAATCCAGACGGACGGATGAACCGATCGTGAGCGAAATGAAAAGGCGGGGCTTCATCAACATCCTTCAGGAATTCTCACTGCCACTGTTATCCGGTGTGGTGGTGGCGATGATCTGGGCCAACCTGGATCACGAGTCCTACGAGCACGTGATCCACTGGGTACCCGTCGCTGATTTCGAGATCTTCGGCCATCTCGTCACCCATCACTGGCTCGTCAACGACATCTTCATGGTGTTCTTCTTCGGGATCGCGGCCAAGGAAATCACCGAGTCCTGTCTGCCGGGCGGCAACCTCAACCCGATCACCAAGTCGATCAACCCGCTGATGGCGACACTGGGTGGAGTCGTCGGCCCCGTGCTGGTCTTCTTCATCGGCATGTCCTTCTTCTACGGACCGGGCGACGATCTCGCAACGTTGCGGCGCGGATGGGGAATTCCGACCGCGACGGACATTGCGCTCGCGTGGCTGGTCGCTCGAACCGTCTTTGGCAAAGGACATCCCGCGATCAACTTCCTGCTTCTGCTCGCCGTGGCCGACGATGCGATCGGTCTCGTGATCATCGCGATCTTCTACGGCAATCCGGATCTTCCAGCCCGCCCCGAGTTTCTGCTCCTCATCCTGCTCGGAATGGCGACCGCCTATGGGATGCGCAGGGCGGGATTCAAGTCGTGGATTCCGTACATCGCGGTCTGCGGTCCACTCTCCTGGCTCGGACTGTCTCTGGCGCACCTCCACCCCGCGCTCGCGCTCGTGTTCATCGTTCCGTTTCTTCCCGGACCGCGCCGCGACATCGGCCTGTTCGTCGATAGGGACGAAATCGACCAGATGGGCGATGCGCTCGCCCAGGATCTCCAAATGGAGCACTCCCCGCTGCACCAATTCGAACACCAGACGAAACTCTTCGTAGACCTGGGGCTGTTCTTCTTCGCCTTCACCAACGCGGGCGTCGTGTTGACAGCGATCGGAAGCATGACCTGGTTGATTCTCGGATCGCTCGTGATCGGCAAGACGCTGGGTGTGACGCTGCTGGGTCTGCTCGCTGTGAAGATCGGTTTTCCGCTGCCCGCCCGCATGGGGGTTCGCGAACTGGTGATGGCCGGGTTCGTGGCGGCTCTCGGGCTGACCGTTGCCCTCTTTGTGGCCGGTGCCGCATTCACCGATCCGACCCTGCTCGGACAGGCGAAAATGGGCGCGCTCTTTTCGGGCTTCGTGGGACTCGCCGCAATCCTGCTGGGGCGCGCGCTCGGAATGAACCGCAGCCAAGCCGAAAAGGACACTGAAAGCGAGGTGGTGGCGACCTCGACTTCCTGAGCGAGCGCCGCCTTGGCCGGTATTTGTACCCATGAATCCAATCATTTATTTCGGAAGTATGTACTTGACGCACAACACCTGGGACAATGTAGAGATTACCCAGTACGACGTTTTGGGGCGATCTGGCTACGCCTGGGCAGGAAGGCTCAGCAACGACGGGACTGTGCGGCAAGTAGATACTTCTGAGATTTAACGACAGATTCGCGCCGATTCGCTGCACGAGCGGCGATGGTGAGAATCGGGAGGAACCATGTCAGATCAAGCGGGAAACGGAAGCAGCGGAAACGGCGGCGCGGAAAACGCGACCGCCCAAAGCTTCGAAATCAAGGTCGGACTCGCCGAGATGCTCAAGGGCGGTGTGATCATGGACGTCGTCAACCCCGACCAGGCGAAGATCGCCGAGGACAGCGGCGCGTGCGCGGTGATGGCCCTGGAGCGGGTGCCGTCGGACATCCGACGGGACGGTGGCGTTGCGCGCATGTGCCAGGTGGAAATCATCGAAGCCATTCAGCAGACGGTTTCGATTCCCGTGATGGCCAAGGTGCGGATCGGTCACTATCTCGAAGCGCGGGTCCTCGATGCGCTCGGTGTCGACTTCATCGATGAGAGTGAGGTGTTGACTCCCGCCGACGAGGAGCACCACGTCGACAAGATCGCCTTCCGGTCGCCCTTCGTCTGCGGAGCGCTCGACCTCGGCGAAGCGCTGCGCCGTATCTCTGAAGGCGCGGCGATGATCCGAACCAAGGGTGAGGCGGGAAGCGGGAACATCGTCGAAGCGGTTCGACACCTGCGCGCGGTTTTCGGCCAGATCCGCTCCCTCACAGCGCTTGCGTCGGAGGAATTGCCGGCGCGCGCCAAGGAGCTTCGGGCGCCGGTGGACCTCGTGCGACGCGTGGCCGAGATCGGACGTCTGCCGGTTCCGAACTTTGCGGCGGGCGGAATCGCGACGCCCCCCGACGCCGCGCTCTGCCGGGCTCTCGGCGCGGAGGCGGTCTTCGTCGGCTCGGGCATCTTCAAGAGCGAGAATCCGGCGGTGCTGGCGCGTGCGATCGTGCGCGCCACCACGCATTGGGATGAGTCCGACGAGCTCGTCGCGGCTTGCCGCGGGCTCGGCAAGCCGATGGAGGGGATCGAGATGGAAACCCTCGACGAGAAGCAACGCATGGCCAATCGCGGGTGGTAGACGTGGGTCAACAAGGGTGGTAGCCGCGGGTCGACCAAGTCGGCCCGCCGCCGAACTCCGCGTCGGGATCGTTTCGATCCAAGGAGCGGTCCAACCCCACGCGGCGGCAGTCGCACGGGCGGGCGCCGCGTGGGCGCCGGTCCGTCACGCAAGGGATTTCGATGGCCTCGACGCGCTGATCCTGCCGGGCGGCGAATCCACCACGATCTCCAAGGGACTGGAGCGCCTCGGCCTCTACGAAGCGCTCGAGGCCTTCGCGCAGAGCGGGCGTCCAGTGCTCGGGACCTGCGCGGGCGCCATCTTGATGGCGCGGGAAGTCGAGGGCTTCCCGGTTCGATGCCTGGGGCTGATCGACGTGATCGCTGTCCGCAACGCCTACGGGACCCAGGTCGACTCTTTCGCGACTGTCGCCCAGGGCGAGTTGGAAGGGCTGCGCGCGATCTTCATCCGCGCGCCTCGGCTGAAGCGGCCGGGACCGGATGTGGAGGTGCTGGCTCGGGTCGACGGCTGGCCGGTCTTCGTCCGGCAGCGCAACGCGCTCGCGACAACCTTCCATCCAGAACTCACCCAGGACGGCCGGGTTCACGCCGCACTGTTGGAACTCGCGCAGAAGCGGCGCTCCTAGCGCGGTTTCGCTGGCCCCTCGGGGGTTCGCTCGGATCCCCCTTCCACCCGAACCGCGGCTGTGGTATCCCTCCGCATCCGGCGGGACCGAGCTGCGGACTCGCCACTGAACCCTTTCCTCAGCTTCCGACGGTGAGCGCGCGCCCGGCGCCTTACCGGTAAAACGGCAGCTCGGGACTCGACGTTCGCGTCGAGCCTGTCCACGAGGAGGAACTGTGCGGGAATACGAAGCCACCCTAATCATCCAACCGGAGATCTCCGACGAGGGGATCGGCGCCCTGCAGGAGCGCCTCGATGGCGTCCTCGAGAGCTCCGGCACGCTCCGACTGATCTACGACGACCTCGGCAAGCGCCGGCTTGCCTACGAGATCCAGCATTTTCAAAAGGGGCGCTACTTGATGCTCCGATTCCTCGATGACGGATCGAACATCAAGGGCCTCGAGCGCGCGTTTGGACTCGAGGATTCGATCATCCGCTTCCTCACCGTGCAGATTGACGACGCTGTCGAAGACGTCGCGGCGCGGCAGGCCGAGGCCGCCGAGGAAGAGCGGATTCGGGCCGAAAAGGCCGCCGAGCGAGCCGCGCGCGAAGCCGAAGAAACCGCACGGCAGCAGGTAGAAGCCGCGGAAGCGGACAAACTCGCGGCCGCCAAGTCGGCAGCAGCAGCCGAAGCAGCCGCCGCCGAACCGGAAGCGGCCGCCGAACCGGAAGCGACCGCCGAACCGGAAGCAGCCGCCGAAGCGAAAGCGACCGCCGAAGCGAAAGCGACCGCCGAACCGGAAGTGGCCGCCAAATCGGAAGCAGCCGCCGAACCGAAAGCGGCTGCCGATCAAAAGCCGGACGAGACGGCTGAAGCCGGCGCTGCCGAGGAGGTCGCGAGATGAGTGCACCCTCAGGCCCCGGCGGATATCGGCGAGACCGAGAAGATCGCGACGACCGCAGAGAGTCGACGGTCAAGAGCCGGCTGCGCTCGCGCGCCCGCAAGAAGGCTCGAAAGCAAAACAAGAAGGGCGGCTTCCTGCGCCGCAAGGTCTGCCGCTTCTGCGCGGACTCGAGCTTGAAAATCGACTACACGGACGCAAAGGCGCTGCGCCTGTTCACGACCGAGATCGGAAAGATGATCCCTCGGCGTATTTCGGGAAATTGCGCGAAGCACCAACGCAAGCTCGCGGTGGCCATCAAGCGCGCGCGCCACATCGCGATCATGCCCTTCGCCGGGCACGGCATCTAGGAGGCCGGAAACGATGCGGCAGGTCAAGCTCATCCTGCGCGAGTCCGTTCTGGGCCTCGGTGATGCCGGCGACCTCGTCGGCGTCAAGGTCGGCTACGCGCGCAACTATCTGCTCCCTCAGGGGAAGGCGCTGCTCGCCACCGAATCGAAGGTTCGGGAACTCGAGCACCACAAACGCGTCGTCACCGAAAAGGCCGCGCGGGATCTGAACGATCTCAAAGCGTTGCGCGACCGGCTCGAGTCCGTCGCGCTCGAAGTCACGGCGCGCGTGGGCGAGGAGGGCAAGCTGTTTGGGTCGGTCACGACGGCCCATATCGCGGAGCTACTCGCCGAAAAGGGCTACACGGTCGACCGGCGCAAGATTCAGCTCAGCGAGCCGCTCCGAGAGATCGGAGACCACGTCGTGCCGATTCGCTTGCAGCGCGATCTCACAGCCGAGGTCACTCTCAAGATCAGCGCCGAAAGCTGACTTCCACGCGGCATCGGCGTCGCGATTTCCCAAGCCGCTGCGCGCCTTGGTTGCTGTACAATGAGTCCACATTCGCCGACGGAGGGGGGGCGGCGTGGCAAAGACCCGAAACCCGCAAAATCAGCGTCACACCCGATTTGAAGCGACCACGATGGACGGGGGCGCGACGGACGACCATCGGGTTCCGCCCCACGACCTCGAGGCCGAGAAGGCCGTTCTATCGGCGCTACTCCTCGACAACGACGCGATCCACTCCGTTTACACGGAGGCCATACCCGACGATTTCTACCACCCCGCCCACCGCCAACTCTATCTCTCGATGCTCAGCCTTCAGGACTCGAACCAACCGGTCGACCTCCACACCCTCGCCGACTACCTGAACAGCCAAAAGACGCTCGATGCGATCGGCGGCCCGGTCTTCCTCGCCGAAATCGCGGACTACGAGGCGACCGCAGCCAACGTCGTCCACCACGCGCGGATCGTTCGCGACAAGAGCGTCAAGCGCAGCCTGATCGCGGTCGCGACGGAGATCGCCGAAGCCGGTTACGACCAGACAGACCCCGCAGACCATCTGCTCGACTCGGCGGAATCCAAGATCTTCGAAATCGGGCAACAGAAGGCGCGCACCGCTTTCCGCAGCCTGCACGACGAGGTGGACGATGCCCTCGACTACATCGAGAAGCTGGTGCAACGCAGCGGCGAACTCACGGGAGTACCGACCGGATTCAGGGGCTTCGACGAATTGACCGGCGGACTCCAACCCGGAGAACTCGTCGTGATCGCCGCGCGTCCCAGCATGGGCAAGACGGCCCTCGCGCTCAACATCGCGCGCAACGCGGCCATCGATCACCGCAAGAAGGTCGCCATCTTCTCGCTGGAGATGACCAAGCGCGCGCTCGCGATCCGCCTGCTCGCATCGGAGGCGAGCTTCGACTTCTCGGGGGTGCGCAAGGGTTTCGGGCGGCCGGAGGATCTCCGCAAACTCACAGCAGCGGGCGGAAAGCTCGCGGACGCCGACATCTGGATCGACGACAGCGGTCTGATCACCATCCTCGAGATCAAGGCGAAATGCCGGCGCCTCGCGTCGGAGCGAGGACTCGATCTGGTGATCGTCGACTACCTCCAGCTGGCGCACGGCGACAACCGGAACCAGCGCAAGGACCTCGAGATCGGCGAGATCAGCCACGGCCTCAAGGCCCTCGCGAAGGAACTCGACATTCCGGTCATCGCGCTCTCGCAGCTCAACCGAGGGCCGGAACAGCGCGACCCGGACAAGCGGCGCCCGAACATGGGCGACCTGCGAGAGTCGGGCGCCATCGAGCAGGACGCCGACGTGATCGCCTTCATCTATCGCGACGAGGTCTACAA
>SDBV01002150.1_pt1 | contig 29529 bp, 21 predicted proteins | sample 2277081 | NCBI WGS metagenome assembly SDBV01 (sample SAMN10402039, study PRJNA504765) | marine sediment metagenome | isolation source: marine sediment core GS10_PC15, 223 cmbsf | place: Arctic Ocean: Southern Knipovich Ridge | collected 2010
TATGTTTCTTCAACGGTGATTGCGTTGGGCTCACAAACTTCCACACAACTTTCACACCCCAAGCATTCATCCGCATTTACAGGAGAAGATTTATCATCAATCATTTCAAAAACTTCCACGGGACAGACATCCACACATTCTTCACACCCTTCGCACTTATTCTTGTCAACTGTAACATCAAAACCCATCTCAAAAGCCTCCTTGTCAGATAATGATTAAATTTTGGTGAATTATTTAGAGCCTGAACAAAATCCGGGAGTTTTCGTTCAAATCAAGAAAGGCGACAAATTTTACCCCCCCCCCCGATGGAAAATCCGTCGGGACAGGCATCCACACCTATCCTGTTTCAAGGATAAAATCTTGACCCTGACGCAGATATGAGCGAAAAAGACAGTTTTCATTCAAGCACTATTCACGATTCTTTTTAATGTGGGCAAAGTCCATATATCAATTATATGGGCGAGTCAAGCTTTATTCGATCGGCCCATTTTATACTGCTTCATTTTATGTTTCATCTGCAATCAATCCGACTAATGTATTCTTAACCTTATTGATTTCATTGAGTTTTCTCAGCTTAGCCGCATCCGGTTTTGCAAAATTTGAACAAAAATCCACCGGTGATGCAGCCGGGATGGCATATACCGTTAAGGAAACCGATCGGCAATTTTCATCCAAGGTTGGTTTTGAAAATTTCCCTCTGGATGCATTTTTTTGAAGGTCGTGTGCCAAATCCCTCAAATCATTAAGCAGTATCTCATGCAATTTCGTTTCCGGGTCCGCATCATCTTCAAGCAGCGGAATCGGATGATATTTTGCAACAACTTCCAATTCAGGCACTGCATCGGCTAAATAGGGTATTACCATTTTGTTTGAAGTTACAAAAAATGGCGCCATCATGTTCCCTTTTAACAACATATTCTCAAAAAACAGTTGGGACCAGGCCGCCACACGCTCTTTAAGCATTTGATCTTCCGGGGCTTCATTTAACCATGGTTTTATTTGAGAGGCATGATAAAATTGGCTATCCGCCGTCCCCATCAGATTTTTAAACAGTTCTTTTTCCATGTTGTCGACAGACACCAGTTCTTCTGAAATCTCATCGGCCTGCGCATCATAATTTTGAGCCATGTATAGAAATAAAAGAGATGAATAAAAAGGATCCATACTTTGAGCATCAACCCTTTTTTCAGGTCCTCTTTTTATATCAGACAGAATTTTCGATGAGGACATATCGCTATAAAATGGAACTTCATTATTTTTAAATCTAAAAAAAACAGTTTTCAAATCCGAATTTTTTCCCATCAGCCGCCCCCAGGCATTAAAGTCTTTCCAGGCCCGGGATACCTTTTTTCCATCTATATTCTCCGGAATTATTATTTTTAAAAATCCCTGATCGACCTCCCGGTTCAAATGATCCGGAAGACTTGTTCCGATGGGTTGAAAAACATGCATTTCACGAAAGAAGAATTTAAGCCGGTTCATAACAGGTGCGGATATAAACGTGTACGGGAAATAAATTGGTTGCACCTTAGGATACCTGTTTTTTGAAGGGATATGTTGATTCATGGGTCTGCTTCCTCATTTTAATTCAAGGTATTTCTCCCAATGGGTTGATAGAAAAGATCCAAGGGGTTCGGAATTCAAGTATTTGTTTTCCAACAAGGTCACTTTAGGGTTCGCGCAAAAATAACTTAGCAGAATTGGCGCTTATATTGGGCTTAGATTTGGCTGATCCGAAAGAGCAAAACCACAAAAATAGCGAGCTATGTCGAAGATGTTGCGAGGGAGGCATCGGCCAAAAATGGGCTGAAGCTAAGCTGCTAAAATGCGTCGCTATTTTTTCTCGAACCCTTAACAGTTAAATATGTAATTTTTCTGTTAGGGTTTTTAAAATATCCTCCCGGACCTGTTCTTCTCCCAGTGCGGCGTCGATAATTGAAAATCGATCCGGCTCAGCCTGTGCCAGTTTCAGGTAACCGGATCGCACTTTTTCATGAAATAACAGCCTTTCCTCTTCAAATCGTGTTTCCGAGCCGGACCTTATTTTTTGGTTGATCTGCTTCCAAGCCCTTGAAAGCCCTATTTCCGGGGGTAAATCCAGTAAAATGGTTACATCGGGCGTCAAATTATCCAGCATCATATGGTGAAGCTTTCGGATTAAAACAATATCAAGCCCCCTCGCAAATCCCTGATATACGAGGGTTGCATCGAAAAACCGATCACATAATACCAGTTTGCCGGAAGCCAGACCCGGAATAATCACCTCTCGGGCGTGTTGAACACGATCAGCCACATATAATAATAATTCTGAAATTGGATCGATATTTTTATTCCTGGAATCCAGAAGGATGGTTCGGATCTGAATCCCGATGTTTGTGCCACCGGGCTCCCGGGTAATGATGGATGCCTTCCCGATTTTTTTTAAAAACCGGGCGACATGCTTTATCTGGGTGGTCTTGCCCGAGCCCTCAATGCCTTCAAATGTGATCAACATTTACATATTTCCGTTTTTATTCAATTCTGTTTTTTTTCAATGGAGACCGGATTCAAATGTCGCATTTAATCATTTTCGATTTCCATATGCCGTTTTTTCAGATCATCGATGGCGCTGTAGTCGGTCAAATCCGTTTTGATCGGGGTGATGGTGATGTAGTTTTGACCCAGTGCCGCAACATCAACATCCAGGTCCCGGGATCCGCCCGGTTTTTCATACCCCTGCCAGTAATAGACCCGATTTCTCGGGTCGACCCGTTTCTCAAAATATGTTTCAAAGGGTTGGGTTTCCTGTCGACAGATCCGCACTCCGGTCATCTTTTTTAACGGCACGCTCGGGAAATTGATACTTAAAATGGTCCCTCTTGACAAGTCAAAACGAAGAACCTTTTCTACCCGTTTTTCAATCCAATGAGCGGCAAAATCAAAACAGTTCCTGCCGTTTCCGTTGATTGAGACGGCCATGGCCGGAATGCCATAGAATCCGGCTTCTCTGGCTGCGCATACGGTCCCGGAGTAGTTGGCATTGACCCCCAGGTTGGCACCGGGGTTAATACCGGAAATCACCAAATCCGGTGCCCCATCCATCAATTCCAGAATCCCTATTTTCACGCAGTCGGCAGGGGTGCCGGATACTGAATATCCTGAAAAAGAGTTTCTTATCTGAATCCGATTGACACGAATCGGTTCATAGAGGGTAATGGCGTGTCCCACAGCACTCCGTTCACGGTCCGGAGCGATAATGGTGACGGTATGGTTATGACGAAGCTTTTGATAAAGCGCGTCCAAACCCTTGGCGTGGATGCCATCATCATTGGTCAACAGAATTTCCATTGGTTCAAAACGACTCCTAAATCAATCTTTGAATCCGTTTTTCTATGCATCATGCATCTAAAAGCTCGCATAAATTCATAACTTCATCTTGACTTTTAGCGACGATTTGGCTTTATACAAGAGATTTCATTCATATTCAAGGTGTTATCCGATTAGTGATGAGTCAGCCATTTTACTGATAAACGTCTCATCTGGAAATTATTAAATAACGCTGATTATTGTCCAATTTCAACAACGATGTCACTTTCAATCGCAGAAACATATTGAGTATTTAAAGATTTATCCACCTTGAGGGGATTGAACTTTTCACATCATTCGAAAATTGGACAAAAAGCAGAATTTTACAACAATCTGATCTGCCCCTTAACAAAATACGGTTGCTCATTTAAGTATGCGATATTTTTTTTTCGATAAAAGACGATTATACCACCCGATTCATAAACACTTAAAATCCGTTTCACAGATCATTTTCTGTTTTGCTTTCTTCGGTTTTTTCCTTAGCGGTATCTCGAGCGCCTTATCAGCTCAATTGGCGATACCATCGATCCAAATAGACGCTCAGGACCCAAGTGCACCATGGCATATCAGTGCCGACCAATTATATTATGACCCCCTTGAAGATCAATATTTTGCGGAAGGGAATGTAAAAGCCACCCAAAAAAGTATCCAATTAACGGCCGACTTCATCCGGATTGATCATAAAGCGATGACAGCACTTGCTATCGGCAATGTTACCTTAACAGATGGAAGCGATGTGCTGACCGGAAGCCGCATCAGGCTCAATTTGCTGGATGCTACCGGAACCGTTTATGAAGGCGCACTTTTTTTCCGCAAAAATCAATTTTACATCAAGGGTGATAAAATTGAAAAAACCGGCAAAAAAACATACACCGCTAAAAAAGCCAGCATTTCAACCTGTGCAGGGGAAAATCCCGCCTGGAAAATCACCGGAAATGAAATCAAGATCACGTTAGAAGGGTACGGTGTTGCAAAACAAGCTGCTTTGTGGACCCGCGCCGGGCCGGTGCTCTATGTCCCTTATATCTCTTTTCCCGTGAAACTGGAACGCCAGTCCGGTTTTTTATCTCCCCTGTTCGGCTTATCTAATCGCAAAGGATTCGAATACCAGCAACCTTATTTCTGGGCGATAAATGACCAATCCGATGCCACCTTTTTCGGCCATCATATGGAATATCGGGGAGAAAGATTGGGGCTCGAATATCGGTATCTTCTAAGTGAGCTCTCCAAAGGAACCACGAAGTTTGATTATTTAGACGATCGGCAGGTGGATGACGGCAGCGGAGATTCAAGTGAACGGTGGGGATATACGGACGATAACCTTCTTCGGCCCAACTCTGATCGTTACTGGTTCAGAATGAAACACGATCAATCTCTTCCTTTCGGTATTACCGCAAAAATTGACCTTGATATCGTCAGTGATCAGGATTACCTTCATGAATTCAAAAGCGGCTTTAATGGGTTTGATGAATCGAATCGATACTTTGAACGGATTTTTGGAAGAGGACTCGACGATTATGATGACACGACTCGGATAAACAGTCTGTTATTAAACCGAACCTGGGAAAAAAGCAGCTTCAATATTGAAGCGCGATGGTATGATAACGTCATTCTTAGACGGCAGGCAGGGCCGGGCGACCCGGATACCACCCTCCATCTGCTCCCTTCTGCCGAGTATGACATTTCCAAGCAAGCCATCCTGACTTCCCCGTTTTATTTCGATCTGACCTCCAATTATGACCGTTTCTATCGTAAAGACGGTCGCAGGGGTTACCGAGTGGATGTTTATCCCAGATTATATCTTCCCGTGGCCTTTAAAAATTACTTTACCTTCGAACCGTCCGTGGGCGTCCGGGAAACATTCTGGTACACGGATCAGTTTGATGACAAAACCAAACAACGGGACAGCACACAACTCAGAGATTTATACGACGTCCGGTTTACCATCGGTACGGAAATAGACCGGATTTTCAGTATTAAGGGGAAAAAAATCAACAAGATCAAACACAGCCTTGTACCCAAGGTGTCCTATGGATATCGACCGGAAAAAGAACAGAACCAATTCCCCCGCTATGATGGTATCGACCGGATTGGAAAAGAGAATGCGCTTTCTTATTCCCTGATTAACTCCTTTATTTCCAGGTCCCCACTCAAGCCCGATTCATCTGAAGGGGCGGAATATCAATACCATGAATTCGGTCGTTTTGAACTCAGTCAAAGTTATGATATAAACGAGGCCAATGATACGGAAAAAAAGAAAAAAGAACCGTTTTCAGACATCGTGGCCCGATTAGATCTGAACCCGAATTCTTATTTTTCTCTCGATTTCCAAACCCGGTATTCCGTATATAAAAATGATTTTACAGACTTTAATACCCAGCTTGAACTATCGGATATTCGAGGGGACAGATTGTTTATTGAACATCGATACAGACCCGATTCAAGCCCGGAGAATGAGGATGGCAAAGAATCTATTTATGCAAAACTGCTGATCAACATTACAGATCAAATAGCTGCATCCATAGAATATGAACGGGACATATACGACGGAAACGATATCAAAACAGGAGTGGGTCTCTTGTATCGGGCGCAGTGCTGGTCAGTCGGTTTAAGATATCAAGAAGAAGCCAATGAACGATCCGTTTTGGTGAATATCAATCTACATGGTTTGGGTGGGTTCGGCAGTAGCATCGGTGACTCACAAAGCGAAGATTGAAATACATATTATAAATTCTTTTCCACAATATTTTTTTGGGGTATAAGCAGTTGTAAACAGGATAAAATTATGATCATTGTGAAAACGCCATTGCGATTAAGCTTTGTCGGAGGAGGATCCGACATAAAAGAATTCTATATAAAAACCGGCGGCAGGGTCGTCTGTAGCGCAATTGATAAGTTCGTATATGCCATTGTTCAGGAGCGGTTTGATGATATGATTTATATCAACTACTCCAAAAAAGAATGTGTTGAGAAGGTGTCGGATATTCAACATAATCTGGTTCGCGAGGCGATGATCCGAACCGGAGTTGAGAAAGGGGTTGAAATCACCACCCTGGCTGATATTCCCTCCAGCGGATCCGGCCTGGGAAGTTCCAGCTCTATTACCGTGGCGCTTTTACACGCCCTATATACCCATCAAAACACTCTGGTGACGGCTAAGAATCTGGCTGAAGAAGCTTGTCGTATTGAAATCGATATCCTTAAAAAGCCGATCGGAAAACAGGATCAATACGCCGCTGCATTTGGTGGGGTGAACCAGTTCATCTTTCATGCTGATGGTAGAATCAGTCGGCATCCCGTTTTGATGAAAAACAGTATGAAACGAAAGTTTGCCTCCTCACTGCTTCTCTATTATACGGGCATCACGCGCAATGCGGATCAGATTCTTTCAAAACAGAAACAAAACTATGCTTCAGAGGCGTATATTCAAATTATGAATCAAATGGTCTCTTTAGTGGAGCCGTTTCAAAAGGCCATGTCTATAGGTGATGTGATAAAGTGTGGTGAAGTGCTGGATCGAAATTGGAAACTCAAACAAAAAATGGCCCCGGGTATCTCGAACCCGCATATCCAACAGATGTATAAAAATGCAAAAAGTGGAGGAGCGCTCGCCGGCAAAATTGCCGGGGCCGGTGGCGGCGGTTTTCTGCTGCTGGTGGTTCCCAGGGAAAAGCAGAACAGACTGTTCGAAACAATGGCCGGCTATCGGGAACTCCCTTTCATGATTGAAGAAAGTGGAAGCAAGGTCATTTTTGATGATCGCACCTACTCCAGCAAATAGCATTTTTTAAACCGATTGGAAATTAACGGATGCGTTTTTTTAAAACCACCCAAAGATTGACAATTACGAAACTATCAAGGATTAAATGGCTTTAAATATTCTCATCACCGGTGGTGCCGGGTTCATCGGATCTCATACTGCAGATGCACTTATTTTAGACGGTCATCGGGTCCGGATTTTGGACAATCTTCAAAAAAACATTCATCCCCGGGGAAAGCCGGATTATATCCATCCTGAGGCGGAATTTGTCTTGGGAGATGTGCGGGACAAGGGGATATGGCAAACGGCCCTGCAGGGAATAGACGTCATCTATCATTTTGCGGCCTATCAGGACTACCTAACCGATTTTTCAACCTTTTTCCATGTCAATGCGGTTTCAACAGCCCTTCTTTATGAAGTTTTAATCGAAAACAGTTGGGCGTCAAGAATTAAAAAAGTTATTGTTGCAGCCAGCCAAGCGGTAATGGGTGAAGGAAAATATAAATGCCCCGGCTGCTACGAAACAGACCCGAATTTTATCTTTCCCCAGATTCGAACCGAAGCCCAACTTTCTAAAGGCGATTGGGAGCATCGTTGCCCTGAATGCAACCGGTTATTACAATGGTTGCCTTCGGATGAATCTGTTGTCAATCCATGCAATCAATATGCGCTTTCCAAGCATTCCCAAGAACAAATCGCCATTCAACTCGGGAGACAGTATCAAATTCCAACGACCGTCCTGCGATATTCGATAGTTCAGGGACCTCGCCAGTCCTTCTATAACGCTTATTCGGGGGTGATGCGAATTTTCGCTCTTTCATTGCTTCAGGACAAGCAACCCGTGATTTTTGAAGATGGCCGGCAGGTCAGGGACTTTATCAATATTTACGATGTGGTGGATGCCAATCTGACGGTTCTATACCAAAAAGCATCCGATTTCGGTATTTTCAATGTCGGGGGCCAAAAGGCATGGACCGTATCCCAATTTTACGATACCATGCAGCAGGTCTTAAATAAAAGAAAAGACCCCTTAATATCCGGATATTATCGTTTTGGAGACACCCGGCACATTTTCTCCGACACCGGCAGCCTGAGCAAACTGGGCTGGTCTCCCACCCGTGACATCAAAACGAGCATTATCGATTATTGGCATTATATCAAAGACCGGAAAGAGGGGGTTCATAGTTTGGAATCCGCCGATGAAGTCATGAAAAAAAAGGCGGTCATCCGGAAAGTGAAAATCAATGAAAAGGGTTTGTTATGAATTATAGCGACTTTGCAGATCAATACATTACCGGTTTAACGGATACGCTTAATACATTTGATGGAAAGCAGTTTCAAATCATTGTTGATCTTATTTTAAAAGCCTACCATGATGAGAGATCCATTTTTACGATGGGAAATGGTGGCAGCGGCGCCACGGCATCCCACTTCGCTTGTGATATCAATAAAGGATGCTGCCTTGATTTGGAAAAAAAATTTAAACTGATCTGTTTAAATGACAACATGCCGACCATGCTGGCCTATGCCAATGATATTTCATATGATTTTGTTTTTGTTGAACAATTAAAAAATTTTTTCCGCTCTGATGATCTGGTTATCGGTATTTCAGGCAGTGGAAATTCAAAAAATGTCTTAAAGGCCATTGATTATGCCAATAAAATGGGAGGTCATACTATCGGCTTGAGCGGATTTTCAGGTGGTGATCTGGCACAGGCCGCCCAGGTATCCTTTGTGGTGGAATCAACTGATATGCAAAAAATTGAAGATGTTCACTTAATTATTACCCACATCATTATGCAAGCGGTTTATAACGCGCTGCACGTGTTAACGGATTGAAAATGGAAACAGATCAATTTCAACGGATGTGGTATGTCCTGCACACTAGAAGTCGTTTTGAAAACGTGGTGAACGACGGCTTGTTAAAAAAGTCCATGGAAGTCTTTCTTCCAAAAATTCAGACCCGGAGCAAGCGACGGGACAGGCGGGTATTGATACGTGTCCCTCTGTTTCCCGGATACATATTTGTCAAGACGGATCTCAATCCTTACGAACATATTGAAATCGTTAAAACCACCGGTGCTGTGCGATTAATCGGAAACAAAGATGGACCCATTTCCATTCCGCATAAAACCATTGAATCCCTTCAAATAATGGTCGCCGTCGACAGCGCGGTTTCCACCGCCCCCCGCCTTCAAAAAGGAAACAAAGTTATGGTGGTGAAAGGACCCTTTCAAGGAATTGTGGGTGTCTTTATGCGATATAAAGGGAAGGGTCGGATTGTTGTTAACATTGATGCTCTCGGACAGTATGCCGGCGCGGATGTCGACGAAGCGGATGTGGAAAAAGTGCCGGAGATACTATGCTGATTTTTCACCATAAAAAATACCTGACAACGGTTCAAACACCGACTTATTAAAAAGTGTCCGTCCACAAATGGTAGATTTTGGTTCAGAGCAAGGCTTGAGCAATTTTGAAACCGCAGGCATAGAGGGCTATTTCGAGGATTTCAAAAGAGTGAAAACGCCGCTCTGGGCCAAAAGATGCCGTTTGTGGATGGACACTAACTATTTCCATACGAGTCATTTACCATAATGGCAGCTAAAATATTCCGAATCAAAAAAAAGGTATCCATGTGGTAGAGCAGGAATCCATTTTGAAAAACCACCGGCCGGATCATATTCTGACCGCTTATCTTAAGAATGGAAAAGTTCCGCACGCCCTTTTATTTACCGGAACCGACGGCATCGGTAAATACGGCGCCGCGCTCCAGCTGGCCAAGGCATGCAACTGCGAGATGCCCCATGAGGGCAGTCTCCTTGACGCCATATCCTGCGGGCGTTGCAAACCTTGTAAAAAAATCGACTCGAGTAATCATCCGGATGTCCTTGTATTGGAACCATCCGGGGCATTTATCCGGATCCATCAGATCCGATCCTTAATTGCGCTTCTCAGCTTAAAACCGTATGAAGCCAAAACCCGGGTCATCATCGTTAAACAAGCAGACACCCTAAACCCGAAAGCGGGCAACGCCCTTCTCAAAATCCTTGAAGAACCGCCCGTTCACACCATCATCATTCTCATTGCACCTCAACCCCCCGACTTGCTGCCAACCCTTGTTTCAAGGTGCCAACACATCCGGTTTACCCCGATTTCACACGATCACATTGCCGCATTCTTAGAAAAAAAATATAAAATTTCATCCGAGACGGCCAATCTCATCACCATGGTCACAAACGGCAACTTATCCAAGGCTGAAGCCATGGCCGATTCAAACACTAAAAACAATTGGCTGAATCAGCGCAATTGGATCATCCGGGCCTGTCATCTGCACGGAACAAAACCGATGTCCAATACATCCTCGGTCCCTCTGATGGCTTTTGCCGAACAGCTATCCAAAAACAAGGAAAATCTTCAAGATATGTTGGAAATCTTGAAATCATGGATCAGGGATATCATTGTCTACGCTTACAACCCTGAAAGACTCATCAACAAAGACTTGACCCGGAAGATACAATATGTTTCACAACACATGACCACTAATTCATTGATGGCGCAGATTGAAGCAGTTCAAAAGGCCCAAAAAGACATCGCGTCAAACGCCAACGTCAGAATTGCGTTGGAAGTCATGACAACTAAACTGGCAAAGACACAAAATGAAAAAAGTAGCTGGCATTAGATTCAAACCTGTTGGGAAAGTGTATCATTTTGACAGCGGTGCTTTTATCCTCAAAAAAGGCGATCAAGTTATCGTAGAAACCGACCAGGGATTGGGGTTTGGTGTTGTTGTTGTCCCCCCGGCCCTGATAGATGAAACGAAAAATAAAAGACCGCTGAAAAAAATTTTTCGAATGGCCAATAATAAAGATTTTCAACAAAAAGAAAAAAACATCAGGATTGAACGCATCGCATACCGTTTTTGCCTTAAATGTATTAAAAAGCTGGGACTTTCAATGAATTTATTTTCAGTAGAAAGTCTGTTTGATACTAGCAAATTGACCTTTTTCTTTACTTCTGAAGGGAGGGTCGATTTTCGTCAGCTTGTCAAAATGCTCGTTAGAGAGTTCAGCATGCGCGTGGAAATGCGGCAGGTCGGTATCCGCAACCAGGCTAAGATGTGCGGTGGTATCGGAAGATGCGGCAGAGAGCTCTGCTGCTCGACTTTTATCGAAAAATTTGAGCCGGTTTCTATCCGCATGGCAAAAGAACAAAGTCTTTCTTTAAACCCGACCAAAATCTCCGGGCAGTGTGGCCGACTGATGTGCTGTTTAACATACGAAAACGAAACATATCAGAAGCTTAAAAAAGGATTCCCCCCTTTGGGTAAATTTGTCCATACCGCAAAAGGCAAGGGCAAGGTTGTTCGGCACAATGTCATATGTGACCGGATTCTTTTAAGGCTGACGGACGGGCAGGAAATCGAGGTGCAAAAAAGTGAAATCAACAGTACGGAATCCTAGAGAAAATGTCTGAAAAATTTTATATTACAACCCCTATTTATTATGTCAACGCCAAGCCTCACCTGGGCCATGCCTATACCACCATCGCTGCTGACGTGATCCACCGTTATTATGATATGAAAAGCGCTGACACCTTCTTTTTGACCGGAACCGATGAACATGGCGATAAAGTGGTCCGAGCTGCAAAAAGAGAGAATGAAACCCCCCAAACATACGTGGATAACATCAGTCAGCTGTATCGGGAGCTGTGGTCCCAACTAAATGTCGGTTTCAGCGATTTTATCCGGACGACGGATGAGCGTCACAAATCGGTTGTGGAGATGGTTCTAAAAACCATCCATGATAAGGGCGATATCTACTTCAGTGAATATGAAGGGCGCTACTGTTTTGGCTGTGAGCGCTTTGTTACGGACCATGAGCTGGTCGACGGCAAATGTTCGGATCATGAAACAATTCCGGAACTCATCAAAGAAGCCAACTATTTTTTCAAAATGAGCCGTTACCAGGACTGGCTTATCGAACACATTAAAACCCACCCCGACTTTATCCGCCCGGAGCGGTATAAAAATGAAGTACTGGCATTTTTAAAAGAACCCTTGGAAGATCTCTGTATATCCAGGCCCAAAACGCGTCTGCAGTGGGGGATTACACTCCCCTTTGATCATGATTATGTCACTTATGTCTGGTTTGACGCGCTGATCAATTACATTTCCGCTCTGGGGTATCCCGACGGCGAGCTATTTTCCCGATTTTGGCCTCATGCCCAACATATTACGGCAAAAGATATTCTCAAGCCTCACGGAATTTACTGGCCGATCATGTTAAAAGCAGCCGGAATTCCACTATACAAGCACCTGAATGTCCATGGTTTCTGGAATGTGGATCAGAGCAAAATGTCCAAAAGCCTCGGAAACATCATCGACCCGATAGCTTTAAAACAACAATACGGTTTGGACGCTTTTCGTTTTTTTCTGATGCGGGACATGGTCTTTGGTTTGGATTCGAGTTTTAGCGAAGCCGCACTGGTCCAACGCATCAATTCAGATTTGGCAAATGATCTGGGCAACCTGTTTTCACGGGTAATTGCAATGGTTCATAAATATTTTGGAGGTGCACTTCCCGAAATTTCGACTGAAACAGAAAAAGAACTCCGCTTTGGGCTGAAGAAGAATGCTCTTAAAACCGTGGTCAAATTCGAGGCAGCCATGGAAATATTTGCTTTTGAGAGAGCCATCAGAACGGTTTGGGAATTCATCAGTCAGATGAATAAGTACATTGATATGACGGCCCCTTGGGTGTTAGCCAAGGACAAATCCAAACGCAACGCCCTTGCCGCTATTATGCACCATCTCATAGAAGGACTGCGAATCATTTCAGGGTTGATCTATCCTATGATGCCGGACACAGCCGCCACCATGCAAAAGCACCTGGGTCTGGATCCAAAAGAACCCTTTTATACATTTGATCGTCTTAAAGATTGGAAAACCTTGCCAACCAAAACTGCCTTACCCAAGGCTGTCGCACTGTTTCCACGGATTGAGAAAAAAAGCAGGTGCAGCTTCCCAAAAGAGCGCATTTTGTCGGAAAAAACAGTTCCCGAAATTAAGCCGGAAATCAGCTTTGAAGATTTTCAGAAAATTGACCTTCGGGTCGCCACGATCATCCGAGCCGAGAAAATTCCCACAGCAAAAAAACTGCTTAAAATTGAAATTGATTACGGAAAGAAGCGGACCATCGTTGCGGGAATTTCAGAAAGTTATTCGGCTGAAGAACTGGTGGGGAAGCAAGTGCTTATCGTAGCGAATCTGAAACCTGCGAAAATCATGGGCATCCTTTCCAACGGCATGATGCTCGCCGCAGTAGATGGCGGTAACATCGCCATTGCAATTCCGGATAAACCGACTCCTCCGGGAACACCCATATCTTGAATAAACCGATGGAGCATCCCAGATGGGATGAACTCCTTGTAGAATAAGTTTCCCGAAATGGCCCGATTTCAAAAAAATCAAAAATTTGACCACCTCAATTCTAAGCATCAGAAATGGCGAAACTACCAAACCGAGCTTAAGCAATCGGCTTTGAAAAAACGGACCATTTCCAACACGATAAAATACGCCTTTATAGTGGGTTTTTTTGTAATCGCGATTTATTTTGGATGGGTCGGGATCAATGCTGTTTTTGACACAATTGCCGCCAAAGGACGTTTTGAATCTGATGGTGATAAAAAAGAAACCATTGCCGAAATTAACGTTCTTGATAAAAATGAGGTCCAAACCCTTTTGGGCAACCGCAACTTTGTCAACCTGGAAGATCCGGATTTTACATTTGTTCGTGATGGTAAAACATTCCAGGTTCAAACGAGTTTAAATATGGGAATGCACAACTTTTTATCCAGCCGGCTGGATCGCAAAAATTCAAAGTGGATCAGTATTGTAATCATGGAGCCATCCAGTGGGCGGATACTCACCATGATCGGGTATGATCGAGCCGATCCTTCCAACAACCCATCCACCGATAGCCGCTTTCCCGCCGCCAGCGTCTTTAAAATCATCACAGCATCTGCGGCAATCGAAAAATGCGGCTATGTCGCCGACACTATTTTGACATTTAACGGCGGCAAATACACCTTATATAAATCTCAGTTGAAAAAGAAGAAAAATCGCTATACCAACCGGATATCTTTTAGGGATTCATTTGCCCAATCCATTAACCCGGTATTTGGTAAAATCGGCGTCCATTGTCTCAATAAATCGGACCTTGAGAATTATGCCGAAGGGTTCGGGTTTAATCAAAAAATTTCTTTCGAAATTCCATTGTCCCCCAGTTTTATCTCCATATCCGACAAACCGTACAACTGGGCTGAAATTGCCAGCGGATTTAACCGAAAAACCCGGTTATCGCCCATTCATGGCGCGATGCTGGCCGCTACCGTGTTGAACGACGGATGGCTGATCGAGCCCACAATCATTGATAAAATTACGGATGAAGAAGGGAAAAACGTATACCAATCCAAGCGGATACCGATTAAACAGGCGATTACCCTCGTTACGTCGAAAATTCTCCGCGATCTCTTGACGGCGACCGTAAAAACAGGAACCTCCAAAAAGTATTTCAGGCCTTACCGGCGCGACAAAGTCCTTTCCAAACTTACCATCGGTGGGAAAACCGGTTCCATTTACAATACCACGCGTGATGCTAAAATCGACTGGTTTGTCGGTTTTGCCGACCAGAAAGGGGCTTCAAAACAAATTGCAATTTCCATTTTAGTTGCTCACAGTAAATACATCGGAAAAAGAGCAACTGTTTACGCACGTGCTGCGATCAGGGAGTACTTCAAGGACATATTAACAAGTAAAGTGGCGTCAAACAAAGCCGAAGGGAAGTAATAATTTTTCACCCATAAACAAGTTTGATAAACTATCCGGTAAATAGCAGAAAATAATTCAATAAAAGATGACCGGATACCCCAATGGGTATGATATGATTTTAGTGATATCGGATTCAGATAACACCCCATTGATATATTAAGGAGAAACCCATGCCAGGTTTTGAAGTATTTGGAGACTTAGAACGAAAAGAGGTTCAGGATGTGCTGGATACCGGTGTTTTATTCCGTTATGGATTTGATCAGGCAAGGCAAAATCAGTGGAAGGCCAAAAGCTTTGAGACTGAACTCGCCGACCGATTACAAATTAAATACTGCCACCTCTGCTCCAGCGGCACAGCGGCTTTGGGCATCGCGTTGGCCGCATGCGGTGTCGGAGCAGGAGATGAAGTCATCGTTCCTCCGTTCACTTTCATTGCAACAATTGAAGCGGTTATAAGTGCTGGGGCGATACCGGTGTTTGCCGAAATAGATGAGACACTCTGCCTGGATCCACAATTCATAGATGAGATGATCACCTCCCGGACAAAAGCGGTTATGGTGGTTCACATGTGCGGATCTATGGCTCGTATCGATGAAATTTCGAATCTATGTAAAAAGAAAAATCTGGTTCTTATTGAAGATGCCTGTCAGTCCATCGGGGCAACTTTTAACGGCAAAGCCCTGGGAACTTTTGGAGAGATGGGCTGTTTTTCCTTTGATCCGGTCAAAACCATCACCTGCGGCGAGGGAGGTGCTGTTGTAACACATTCCAAGGAGCGTTACCGGTCTGCAGACGCTTATGCCGACCATGGGCACGACCATATCGGCGATGACAGGGGTCTGGAACAACATTTAATCCTGGGTAACAATTTCAGGATCAGCGAGTTAAACGCCGCCGTCGGGCTGGCCCAATTGAGAAGGCTCGATTCAATTTTAAAAATACAGCAAAGCCATAAACAATTTTTAAAATCCGGCCTTGAATCAATGTCAACTCTCTCTTTCAGGAAAATACCCGATGCCCGGGGGGACTCGGCTACATTCTTATCCTTTTTACTTCCGGATGAAACCATTGCCAGACGGATGGTCGCAAAACTTTCCGAATCCGGAGTGGACGGATGCTTTTACTGGTATGACAATAACTGGCATTATATTCGGAAGTGGGACCACCTTAAAAAGTTGCGTTCAGCCTCTCGGTTACCCATAACGCTGGCTCATCCCAGCCCCGATTATTCAGCCGTTGACCTCCCTCAATCAGATCAGATAATCAGCCGAACCATTTCCATGCAGATCAAGCTCTCCTGGTCAAAGGATGACCTTGATAACCGGCTGGATAAAATGGTCAAAATTGCCGGTGGATTATAAAATCCAATTAAAATAATTGAATAAAAAACTATCAGGGGAATAAATTCCTCTTAATGAAAATGAGATGCGTATTCAACAAGTTGAACAAATCTTGAAAGGAACCTTGTGTATCTGAATATTAAAACCGTCAATAGAGTCCTTTACGGCAGGGGGTGTTTCAATCAATTAGATGGCGTCCTGGAGCCACAACGGCGTGCAAAGGATTCTTTCATGGTCTTTCTGATAGACGACGTCTTCAAAAGCAGCCCGCTTGAAAAACGGATCCCGCTTCTAAAAGAAGACCTCCTGTTATGGGTAAACGTGGATGAAGAACCTAAAACCAGTCTCGTCGATAACCTGACCGATTCGATAAAACAGTCCCATGATCGGCTACCGGCAGGGGTTATCGGAATTGGGGGAGGCAGCACCCTTGATATTGCAAAAGCGGTCTCTTTGATGCTGACCAATCCAGGTTCTTCCGCCGATTACCAGGGGTGGGGTTTGATTCAAAACCCGGCAATATATCATATCGGAATTCCCACGCTATCCGGCACCGGAGCAGAAGTTTCTCGTACCGCCGTACTTATGGGCCCTGAGAAAAAACTGGGCCTCAATTCGGACCATACTGTTTTTGATCAAATCGTTCTGGATCCCGAACTCATTGCCGATGCGCCGACTAAACAACGTTTTTATACCGGCATGGATTGTTATATCCATTGTGTCGAATCATTAAACGGCACCTATTTAAACCCTTTTAGCCGGGCGTGTGCTGAAAAGTCGATTGAACTCTGTCGGAGTATATTTTTTGATGAAGGACCTGAAATGGATGACGATTTAATGATGGCGTCCTATTTTGGGGGTATGAGCATCGCCTATTCCCAGGTGGGTGTGTGCCACGCGCTTTCTTACGGGCTTGCATTTGTCCTGAAAGTTCACCACGGCATTGGAAACTGTATTGTATTTGACTGTTTAGAAGAGTTCTATCCGGATGAGGTTAATGAATTTCGTCGCATGCTGGAAAAACATCAAATCCAACTTCCCCGCAATCTCGTAAAAGGGATGGGAAATCCGGACATGCAAAAAATGATCGACGTTTCCGCCTCTCTAGATCCCTTGTGGGAAAATGCCCTGGGCAAAAACTGGAAATCCATCATGACCCGAGACCGGATGAAAAAAATCTTTCAAAGGATGTAAGCAGATGATGATTAGAAATAGAAACAAGCTGAAAAATTTCTTCACATTGCTTAAACTCGGTTTTGAACGGCTAACTTATTATTTTCTGGCAACTGTCTATTTTGGAAAATCCATTCCCCGCGTCCCGAATGGCTCATGGGTCATTTTACCTTGTCAGACCCGGATGTTCAATTGCGGTCTTGCAGGAATTGTTTCATTCAAACGGTCTAAAAAATCAGATGACAACCTCGATTTATCAAATATTGAAGATATGCTGCTTCAGATGGAGAGCCGGTCTTCTTCCAAAAATAGTTATGACGCACGGACTCCCGGTGAAAATGGCTTCGGAGGTCCAAAATCGATCCGCGATCTCGAGGCTGCGATACAGCACCTAAAATCAGATCACTTTTTTTATGATATTTATAACAATTCACGTCTCCAACAAAAATTAACTGAATATGTAGCGCGTTTACAGAAAATAACGGCCACCCAAAAAAAATGGCTGTCCGATAATATGGGCACTCTTCCATCAAAGATCGTTGATAATCTATATCGGCGAATCGAAGCCTTAAAAGATGTATCATGGTCCATCTCTTCGGAAATTTTGGAAAATATCAAAAAAATTTCCGATCTTTATCCGGTTGAAAAAGATTCCGCCTCACCCGGAACCATCAAATTTTTTAAATCAATCAATGCTGTTTTAAACAGCATTGATCGGCTCGAAGTCAGGGGTAGAGATTCTGCGGGCATTTCCATCATGCTTTATTTAACAAAGCATGAATTTGAAAACTTTAACCAGGCCATCATTAAAAACGGTCTTAAAGAGGAACTGGACAGCCGGATGATATGGGACATTCTGGTGAACCGATCCATCAGCATTAATGAAACAAAAAGTGAACACGGTATCCCTTTGGTCGGGATCGCCGTCATATATAAAGTGGCGGCCGAGATCGGCAATCTGGGAGACAATATTAAATTTTTACGTAAAGAGATTCAAAACGACCCGATTTTTCAAATCCTTTCCGGCTACCCGTTAGAATATCAAACAATCCTCTCTCACACCCGATGGGCATCTGTCGGCAGCATCACGGAACCCAACTGCCATCCGGTCGACAACCGATTGGGAGCACAAAAAAAATACCCGGAAAACAGTATCCACGTTTGCCTTAACGGCGATATCGACAACTATCTGACGCTTAAAAACAGACTGACAAAAAGTGGAGCTTGTTTTGATGAGGATATTTCCACTGACACGAAAATCATTCCCCTACAAATCCAACAATACTTTCAAAAAGGGAATAATATAACGGAAGCGTTTCGTCTTGCCGTCAATGATTTTGAAGGGTCTCACGCCATTTCCATGCATACCGACCTGGCGCCGGGAACGATTTTTCTGGCGCAAAAAGGGAGTGGCCAAGCGATCTTTGTGGGGCTGGCCAAAGATCATTATATAGCGACCTCGGAAGTGTATGGATTTATCGAAGAAACCGATCAATATTTAAAGATAGATGGAGAGCGGGTATTCAAAGGAAAAACCGGAAACACCCAGGGACAAATCTTTTTTTTAAGCCAGGAATCATGTGGTGGTGTGAATGGAATAACAGCCATGCACTATGACGGCACCCCTTTAACATTTCAAAAAAATATCCAAATGTCTACTGATATCACTTCAAGGGATATCGATCGTCAAAATTTTCCCCACTACTTCCTTAAAGAAATCTCAGAATCGCCCCGCTCTGTTGAACGAACCCTCCAAAATCGGTGGAAAATTTCTGAAGACGGCGGCAAACATCATATGGTTGTGTTGAACGAAAAAGAAATGCCTCAAAAACTCAAAGATGCACTGATTCATAAAAAAATTAAACGGATCTTTTTCGTTGGGCAGGGTACCGCCGGTGTCGCTGCATTGGCCTGCGCCAATATTCTGTCCCACTATATGAAGGATCCATCCCTTTATGTGGGTGCGCTCAAGGCATCGGAGTTCAGCGGATTCATGATTGATGACAGTGATGTTTCCGATTCCATGTCCGATACGCTGGTGGTGGCTATCAGCCAATCCGGAACCACCACCGACACCAATCGAACCATCGACATGATTCGGGAAAAAGGCGCCTATACAATGGCTATTGTAAATCGGCGTGATTCCGACATTTCATTCAAGGTGGATGGTGTCATCTACACCAGCAGTGGACGGGATATTGAGATGTCCGTGGCATCGACAAAGGCTTTTTATTCTCAGATTATCGCCGGCGCCATGCTCGGCCTCTACATCACCGACTTGAAGAATTGTCGAACGAAAACCTTTATTTCAGAAGAGATCAAGCAACTCCTTAAAATTCCCCATCATATGAAATCGGTTCTCAAAACTAAGCACTTGATTGAAAAATCTGCAAGCCGGCTGGCCGTTTCCAATACATACTGGGCAGCTGTCGGCAGTGGTCCTAATAAAGTTGCAGCAGACGAAATCCGGATTAAACTCAGCGAACTCTGTTACAAAACCATTTCCTCGGACTATATTGAGGACAAAAAACATATCGATTTGTCATCAGAACCGCTTATTATTGTTTGTACCTCCGGAACCAAGGGGACGGTAATCGGAGATATTGTAAAAGATACCGCCATTTTCCATGCTCACAAAGCAACACCGGTGGTCATTGCAGATGAAAATGAGCATCGATTTGATGCTTACGCAGAAGATGTGTTTTATGTTCCGATTGTTAGCCAGCACCTGGCGCCGCTCCTCAACACCTTGGTGGGGCACATTTGGGGCTACTATGCAGCGCTTGCCATTAATGAGGGGTCTCGATTCCTGTACCGGTTCCGTGAGAACATCCAAAAGACCATCAATGAATATATTGATCAAGGCCTCGATATTTATGAAATTGTTCTTGAAAAATCGTTCCGTGAAGAAATCGCGTACTTTTACACCGAATTTAGAAAGAAAAAGACTGAAAAACGGTTGCCGACAACTATCGGTTTAGATACCGCTTCGGATCTGCCGATGCTTTTGAAATATCTGTCCGGAAGATTACCGGTGACTGATTTCGAGCTTGATTTTGGTTGCAAAGGCACGGCCAAAAATATGATCAAAATGCTCTATAAATATTTAGGCGAATCGATTAACCATATGGCGCGCCCGGTGGATGCCATTAAACACCAGGCAAAAACGGTAACTGTCGGCACGAGTCGAATTCCTGAAAAAATTGAAGGTCTTATTTTTAAATCACTCTCCCAAAAGAATTTTAATGTTTCTCATCTGACTAATAAAAACGTCATCGTCCTTAAAAATCTTCAGTCTGTCATTGATCGGATAAAAGGTTCGGTTCTCTATCGAATTGATGCCTTAAATTTTTTAGGGGAGCCCACGGAAAAGACAACGATTAAACTCATCGCCAAAGATGGTAGTTCATCTAAAATCCGATCTCGGGTGGAAGATGACAACCAACTTAAAGGTACCAAACGAATTATCGTGCGGGAAGGGAATGCATATATTGGAAAAGGTCGAAGAGACGATCGGAGTATTTTGATCATCCCGATCATTTCGGCCTCCTCTGACAAGCCCAATGTGATCGAACATCTCTATCTATTGAATATATCCTTCCAAACAGATGTCGCTCTGTTGGACAAAATTAAAGCCCTTGGGGGGAAATATAAAAGTATTAAAAGCATCGTTCAGGAAAACTCTTTAACCTGGGATGACAGCTATCTTGAGCTGTTCGAGATAGAAGACCTCTTCGGGCGATCAGCAGAAAAAATCGGTGAAACAACCGTTGCTCACTTTTCCCAAGATTAAAAACCATCTCAAAACCTCGGATTAGATTTGAGAATAAGACACAAAACGATGAAAAGTGCAGCTTAGGAAATATGTGAGCATTTCGAAAAGGCTTTCGCCGCAGATACCAGGCACTATCCATCATCTGAACGAAAACTAAGATTTTTCGTCTGAATCCAGGTGGATTACAATTTTATATCCAACGTAATTTCGGCAAAAAAGATAATTCCCGTCAGGCACTATCTACCAGGACCTCACCTGTGGCAAATCATACCCATGTTTTTTTGCCCAAACTTCAGCTGCTTTTTCTAGACGGTCGTATCCGGTATTTGCAAACGACACGGCCATTGTCGGATTGCCATTTTGATTGAGTTCTACGATTAAATCGGAAAATGTTTCCGAGCCCCACAAATTTAAAAAAGCGTGAACCGCGTAATTAATTCTTCGCACTTGATTTGAGTACAAATCTTCCAGAAGCGTCTCTCTGGCAGTCGTGCTCTTGAGCATCACCTGGATTTTTTCGCCCTTTCCAATGAGATAACGGATCCGATCGGAAGAACTTGCCGGTTGCCACTCCAGTGCTTCAAGAGCTCTGGCCGCTCGATACCGGACCGGCCAATCGGATAATTCACCCACCAATGCTTCTATGGCGGTTTTATCACCAATTGCTCCCAGTGCTTCCACCGCCAGTAACCGAACAAAAGACGCCTCTGATAATAACGTGGAAATAAGGACGTCAACAGCGCGATGATCCTTAATCTTTCCCAAAATCATCACGGCACGCCAAAATTTGTCCGGATTACTTTCAAGAGAACCTGTTTTGACTTTCACCTCCAGAACCGCTATCAACGGTTCAACCGATGGTGCGCCGATTTTTATAAGAACCTCCGAAATTCTGAATTGAACGTCCGGATCGTCTTCACCTAAAACGTTAATGAGAGCTTCAACCGTCGGACTCCCGATTCTTTCCAATAGATCAACACCGACCGCATTTCCAACAACATCCTTTTGCTTAATCGTATCAATTAAAGGCAAAACAGCCGGTTCGCCGATTTTCAACAAAACGTTCGATAAAAACCGCTTGAATGCCAACCTATTTTTCACAACCAAGTCTAATGATTCTTTGGATGGGGTACTCTCAATTTCCGATGTCACCTTGATGATCTCTTTAATCAAGGGTGTAACCGATGGCGAACCGATCTGAGCCAGTGCTTTAGCCACTGAATATTGTAACTGAGGGTTGTTGTTGTCATCCATGGCATCCAGCAACGGTCCAACCGCGCGCTCGTGACCGATATTTCCCAATATAACGGCATATCGCCACATCATCTCCGGATCTTTTTCATTCAACGCTTGAATCAAGGGATCAACAGACGGTTTCCCGATGGTTGTTAACATCTTTGACGATAGGGTCCGGATGTTTGACGCCACATCCTTCATCTCCACAATCAACGGTATCACGGCTGGAGATCCGATTCGAATCAGAGCATTGCTTGCAATAGGACGAAAATTTTCCGGATTTGTTTTTAATTCTTCAATTAACGGTCTTACGGCCGGTTCGCCGATTTGAACCAGTGCATCCGTGGATGCCTTTTGGATATCCGTTTCTGTTGACTTGAACAGATTGATCAACGGTTTTACAGCCGGTTGCCCGATTCTAATCAGTGCTTTTTTTGCGGCATTTCTGATGGTCAACCGTTTTGATCCCATTTTATTTACAAGCGGCATCACGGCCCGACGATCACCTGATTTTCCCAAGGCGTTTATCGACAGCCGAACCACTTCAAAATCTTCATTATCAACAAGGTCAATAAGGTCTTTGACTGCAGGTGATCCAATTTGTAAAAGCGCTTCGAAAGCGACATACCGGACCGGTGATTTCTCATCTTTTATTGCCAGTACCAGTGGTTGTATCCCCCGGTCGTTACCCATTCTCCCAAGTGCATCGGCGGCAGCCATCCGAACTCTGTCCGGAAATGGACCCGTAACAACCCTTGCAAGACCTGAAACGACATCAGCATCATTTTTCCCGATAGCACTCAGAACCTCAACAATGGCCACCTGTTTATCCGTTGTTTGGCTCTGAAATGACAAAAGCAAAGGTCGCACCGCTTTTGATCCAAAATGGGTGAGGGTCATCTTTACCAGATACCTCACCGCAGGATCTTTATGGCTTAACAATAGAATCAGGGGTAAAATTGCCCGATCATCTTTAATCTTGTTAAGCGCCGATATGCTGCTTAAAATGACTTCCGGATCTTCGTCTTCCAGAGATTTGATCAATGGAAGCACGGCTGCTTTTTTTTGAATCCGTCCCAATTCATCCGCACCTGATCTGCGAACGTCCGGTTGCGGATCGTTCAGTTTTGCGATCTCTTGCTTCAAATTTCCCTGACAACCTGCCGCTGCAAGTTGGAACAGCAAAATCAATAAAATCATCAATCGGGTGAAACGGTTATAGGGTCGCATGGGTTATGATCTCGTTGAAGTTTAAACGGATGGGTATCATATCGTATTTTCTAATTTAAACCGGTATATCGTGTTCATCCTAAATAGCCATTTTTGCCCTGGCAAAGCGTTCGGGTGCAGCTTCCCGATTTCGGCGTACCGTACGGATGCCTTCCTGTCCCACTTCGCGGGGAACGCAAATCTTTGTGCAGCCGTGATCGGGACAAAAACCGGCCCATTTTTAGAATGGAGCCCCCACGATTATTTATCTTAAAATCGTTGGTGTGCACAATCTATCCAGTACTTGGAAGATCTGAATCATTAACCCAAAAAAGAGATCCTTTGCAATGTTTAAAAAGAAAGTTTTTTTTAAATTAGTTGGAGAAGAGGATCCATGGATTCAAGAGATCACACCTGATCATTGGATGATAATCCAAAAAGAAATTCCAGTGAGGTTGATAATATGGGTGGTTTGGAAAAAGTGGATTGGGTTTCAGGCGTAAATTCGTTAGGAATAGTGAAGATGGTCCGGAGAGAGAGCCTTTTGGATGGGATTTAACCGTCTCGGAATCGATAGTCTATACTCTTACCGTCACCACGGGACAAGTGGCCCCCAATATCACATATTGTGCGGTTGATCCAAAGAGCAATTTCCCGACTTTAGATTTTTTAATGACACCTATAAATATAAGATCTACCTTCTCTTCATCGGCAAACTTAACCAGGTGTTCTCCGGATTCCAGAGAAGTTACCAACAATTGCACATTATAAGTCACAGTGTCACCATTGATCTGGTCTCTCACTCCGGCTTCCAATTCCTTTTCCATTTCTACAATTTTAGAATGCTTGATGGGAAGTTCACGCGTAACGATTTTCACCACTTCCAAGGTGGCATTCCAGACTCTGGCATGGTCCTTTGCTTCTTTCAGAATCGCTCCGGACGGACCTGTCTCCTCATAGCAGACCATAAACTTCATCTGTTACCCCCTTTAGATATATCCATTACAGTTTTCCATACCGTCACCGATATCAAGGTTATAATCGAAACCGCCATCTTTTTGCACACCGATTGTCGTCCATCTCGGAGTTAACGACCGGATCCTTAAATCCGACGTTTAAATGGGCTGTTTAAATCCGGTTTGCCTAAGAAAATAGAGTCTCATATATCGATTCCGGCACTAATTATTCATCGATAAATGTTGTTTTCACTTCAATGCCCATTGCGATTTTGCGTTTCCGTTCCGCCAATACACCGTCAAGCCAATCCGGGTCCATCTCCGGCACCGATTCCAACAGCAATCCTGTATATTCATGATGGGGGGGTTTCAAAATATCTGTTTTACGGCCCTGTTCCACGATTTTACCCCGTAACATGACCACGATTTCATCAGATATGGCTTTAACCGTTGCCAAATCATGGGTAATAAAAAGATACGACACCTGCAATTCATTTTGGAGTTTGCGAAGCAGTTTCAATATTTCTTCAGCCACCAGCTGATCTAAGGCAGATGTAACTTCATCACAAATAATCAAATCGGGCTTGGCCGCCAGCGCGCGCGCGATACAGACCCGTTGCTTTTCTCCACCGGAGAGCTCTGTCGGAAATCGGTCCTTATATTTTGGCGACAATTCAATCATATCCAATAACTCCAGGACACGCTTTTCACCTTCCTTGCCACCAATGCCATAGTAGAACTGAACCGGACGGCCGATGATCTTGCTCACCCGTTGTCTGGGATTCAACGCCGTATCCGGCATCTGGTAGATCATCTGCATAACCCTGAGGCTATCCTTTTTGCGATTCTTTAACGCTGGTGGCAAATCTTTACCGTCATAGATCACACGTCCTTTAACGGGCGGAAGCAACCCGGTTATCGCCCGGGCCAGTGTACTTTTACCGCTGCCCGACTCTCCCACCAGCGCCACGGTCCGACCACGTCTGATTTTGAGATCAATATCCTGTAAGACCAATTCTTTTCCCGTGTAAGTGGCTGAGACGTTTTCGACCTCCAGAATGATATCATGTTCTGTTTTTGAAAGGTCCTTATCTTCCTGAAGCGTCCGGACTGAAAGAAGGGCACGGGTATATTCTTCTTGGGGATGGGAAATGATTTGCCGGGCATCGTTTTCTTCCACCAAGTCACCATAGCGCAACACCATGATTCGGTCAGCCAATTGAGCCACCACAGCCAGATCATGGGTGATATAAATGGCTGCAGTATTGAATTGCTTAGTAATTCGCTTTATGGCCGCCAAAACTTCAATCTGGGTGGTCACATCCAGGGCGGTGGTCGGTTCATCAAAAATAATAAGGTCCGGCTTACAGGCCATTGCCATGGCAACCATGGCGCGCTGCAGCTGTCCACCTGAAACCTGATGCGGATACCGGTAGCCGATGTGTTCCGGATCTGGAAGCAGTAGACGTTTATAAATATCAATGGCCTCTTTTTCAGCCTCTGCAAAGGACATGATCTTGTGTTGAGTGGGAGTCTCGGTATACTGCTTTATGAGCCGGTGTGCCGGATTAAAAGAGGCCGCTGCACTTTGTGCCACATAAGCAATCCGGACGCCCATTATTTTTCTCAATGTCTCCTCCGGCGCTCCGAACAGTTCCGTCCCATCGAAAACAATGGAACCGGAAGAGATACGGCAGCCCTGACGGGTATAGGCCATGGAAGCCAGCCCGAGGGTTGATTTCCCTGCTCCGGATTCTCCGATTAAGCCGAGCACTTCCCCTTTGTCCAAAGTAAGACTGAGACCATTTATGATGGGAAGCCATTTTTCGTCACTCATCCCTTCAATCCAGATATCCTTCATCTCTAACAAATGATCCATATATAATCCACCGTAACGTTTGCTCGAATGTTAGTCTTTCAAGCCGCTGGCGAGATGCAGAAACCAGTCGACAACTAAATTGACACCCACCGTCAGAAAGGCGATCGCTCCGGCCGGCCATAAAGGGATAAAAATGCCAAAGGTGATCGCTCCGGCGTTTTCCCGCACCATACCGCCCCAGTCGGCTGTTGGCGGTTGGAGGCCAAGACCCAAAAAACTCAACGAGGCGATGAATAAAAATACGAAACAAAATCGCAGGCCGAATTCCGCCACAAGGGGTGGCATGGCGTTGGGCAGGATTTCTTGGCGCATCAACCACCAGATTTTTTCGCCACGAAGTCGTGCTGCTTCAACATATTCCATGACGGCGATATCCATGGCCACAGCGCGTGACAAGCGGTAAACACGGGTCGAGTCAACCAATGCGATCACCACGATCAAGGAACCGTCCGATATGCCAACCACAGACAACACCATTAAAGCAAAAATAAGGGTCGGAAACGCCATGAGGATGTCAACGCTGCGGCTAAGGAGCTGATCCACCCACCCTTTCAGAGTCGCGGCACAAAAGCCACCAATGATTCCGACCACAAACGAAAGCATGGTTGTAATAAAAGCAATGGCAATGGTATTTCGAGCACCATATAGCAGGCGCGTAAGCAGGTCTCTCCCCAAATGATCCGTGCCCAAAAGATGTTCAAAGCTCATGGGCATCCAAACATCACCTACGATTTCCGTTTCACCATAAGGGGACAACACCGGTGCGAATATTCCGGCGATAAGATTGAGCGCAACCATGGCCATACCGCATCGTGCACTCCAGGGTGATTGTCTCAACAATTTGAAAACGGCCATTTAAAGCTCTCCTTATTTAGGATTTCGCAATCGAGGATTACTGATAATAGACATTACGTCCGCGATTAGGTTCAGAGCGATGTAGACCGCTGCAAAAATAAGACAACTCGCCTGTACAACGGGAATATCGCGTTTGGACACCGAATCCACCAACAGTTGTCCCAGTCCCGGATAGACAAAAATCACTTCCACAATCACGACACCCACAATAAGATAGGCCAGGTTCAACGCAACCACGTTGATCACCGGCGAAAGAGCGTTTGGAAAAGCGTGCAACACGATAACCCGTAATCGTTTAATCCCTTTTAACTGCGCCATTTCGATAAAAGGGCTGGCCAGGATATTGATGATGGCGGCACGCGTCTGGCGCATCATGTGGGCGACAACGACCAGGGTCAAAGTTAAACCGGGGAGAACGATTGCATACATTTTTTCCCAAAACCCCATCTCGTCGCTAATCATTGAAATACTGGGGAAAATAGTCATTTGGACCGAGAATAAAGCCACCAAAATATATGCCACAAAGAACTCTGGAAAAGAAATAGTACTGAGTGTTGCTATAGAAATGAAACGGTCAAACAGAGTATTACGATAGAGTGCTGCCAGTATGCCTAGAATAATCGCGATAGGCACAGCGACCACAGCCGCTGCAGACGCCAAAAACATCGTGTTGGCAAACCGCCAGCCAACCAACCCCGCGATCGGTCTTCCATTGGCGAGGGAATTACCGAGATTGCCCTGCATAAAATCGCCCAACCAGGAGAAATATCGGATATGTGGAGGAAGGTCTAATTTCAGCTCCCTGCGAAAAGCCGCCACGGTTTCCGGCAAAGCGTTTTGTCCCAGAATCGCCTCGGTTAGATCTCCGGGCAACGCCTCCACCCCGACAAAAAGCAAAATAGAGATTACGATAATGGTTACCAGGCCCAGGGATACCCGTTTGATTATTAAGCTTAAAATCGCATTCATTTTTTTATGGCTCTATAGTATTAAAGCATGTATATCAAAAATTCCCTCCACCCATAATGATGTCGAAATGGATGGAGGGAACTGGGTCTATTTTTTTAATCAAAGCCATATTTTTAGACGAACCACCATCGTTCGCCGTTTCTCATGCCATCCAGAGCCATGTGCCCTGAGATAGGTCCATGCGTCACCTTATTTGAACTGGCTTCAACCATCTGGTTGAACATGGGAACAACCGTTCCGCTGTCGTTTCTGACGATTTCCTGCATATCCTCATAGATCTTTCTCCGTTTATCCGTATCCAGCTCCGCTCGCGCGCTGATCAGCAGTTTGTTAAAACGATCATTTTTCCAGTGGGTATCATTCCAGGGGGCCCCATCTGAGTAGGCAACTGAAAACATCATATCTTCAACGGGACGTCCGCCCCAGTAACACATGCTCCACTCTTTTTTCATCCAGACATTGCTCCAGTATCCGTCATCCGGCTCCCGCACAACATTGATGTTGATGCCTGCTTTTTTGGCCTGTTCCTTCATGAGCACCGCAGCGTCCACGGCTCCGGCAAATGCGGCATCTGCAGCATGCAGATTAAAGACATGGTCCAGCAGGCCTGCTTTTTTCATATAAAATTTGGCCTTGTCCGGATCATACTTTCTTTGCTCCAGGTTTTTGGCATGATATCTATTTACAGGGGCAATGGGATGATCATTGCCCGCTTCGCCATAACCGCGTATTATTTTTTCCACTAATTCGTCACGGTCAACGGCAAGTTTTAATGCCATGCGAACATTATTGTCACCGTATGGTGTTTGATCTACCATCATGGGGATGGTGTAGTGTGCGGTTCCCGTTGTTGCTGTAACATTTATCCCCGGCATTTTTTTCATGAGATGAACTGTTTTAAGTTCAACACGATCCATATAGTGTGTCGCACCGGTCTTTAATGCATTTGTTCTGGCATTGGTATCATTAGTAGAAGTTGATTCAATCACATCAAGTTGGTCTCTCTCTTGTTTCTAGTCATATGGATAGCGTTTTGTATTTCCTCTGACGCCCGGTTCCCCGTCCACCAGAATATACCCCCCGGTACCGATTCCCTTTTCCCATTCCCCCCCTTCAATTCCGGCCGGACAATTGGTTAAGTGATAGTCGGCCATGATAAACGGAAAATCAGCACTCCCCCCGGAAAGCTCAAAAATAACTTCAT
>SDBV01002151.1_pt1 | contig 29513 bp, 38 predicted proteins | sample 2277081 | NCBI WGS metagenome assembly SDBV01 (sample SAMN10402039, study PRJNA504765) | marine sediment metagenome | isolation source: marine sediment core GS10_PC15, 223 cmbsf | place: Arctic Ocean: Southern Knipovich Ridge | collected 2010
TTATTTTTATTGTTAATTGTTGTTTATATACCTCCTTTACAAATAGTATTTAAAACTGTCCCATTAGGATTTATTGAATGGGGTATAATAGCAGGAATTATTTTCATTATTTGGTGGCTTACGCAACTAATCAATTGGATTTTTAAATTAAAAAAAATCAATCAGTTATTAAATAAAAATAAATAAATAATAGAATTTGATTATGAAATAGCAACGATTATCATTCATAACATTGTCAAAAAATTTACCCAAATAGCTGAAAAACCAAAGATAAAATATAGAAAAACAAGTCCCATACAAACTTTCTGCACATTTTTCTTAACCAAGTCTGTTTTAATAATTTTCCAAGAAATTAAAAATAGCCAAAGACCATTAAAGACATGAAAAGATGCTATCATTACGTAACTATAGTGATTTCTAACCATGAAAATAATAACTCTTCCTCCAAAGTCTGTGTTAAAAAAATAATTATTTTTTATTCAATATCTTTCTAGGTTGCATGATTTCTATTTTTAAAATTTGATTTAAATTCAACTTAATGATGAAACTGATATTTAATGATTTATGAATATTTTACCTTAAAATATTTAAAGTCCAAAAAGTTAACCTAGAAATGATTGACAAAAATAAATTTCTAGGTTGGTTTCTAGGTTTAAAATAAATTATTATTCGGGAATTTTTATATGATTGAAGAATTTTTAAAACAAGAAGAAGGCAAAACTTTAGAATTTAAAAAAAACACCTCTTCTTTAGAAAGAATTATCAAAACAATTATAGCTTTTGCTAACACTTCAGGAGGAGTAAAAGAATTCCAAAAAAACCAAAGTATTTTTTAAAACTTATTCAAAGCATTCTTTTAAGGATTACCTCAAGGAATATTTTATAAAATTAATTTTTCTACGATTATTTTTTCTATTACAGAAAAATCCTCTTTAGAAAGGCAATAAATCACTCCTGGATTTAATTTTAATTCCCAGTCTTCTACATTGCGATACATTTCCCAAGATTGGCAAAAAATACCTATTCGAATTTTCACAACATCTGGCTCATCAAAAGTAAAAGAGGTTACTTTATTTTCCAAATATCCCAAACAAGCATAATCTATTAAAGAAACATCTGCTAAATCTTGAAAATTATTTAGATTTGATTTTATTTGTTTACTCTTATGATAATTCTTCTCCAGCCATTTTTGAAAAATATCTGATTTATCTCGCTTTTCTTCTAATTTTTTAATCGTAAAATATTGAGCTTCTCCTAGTCGATAATAACTGACAGATTTTTTTTCTTTAAATAAATCATGAAAACATCGAGAAAGACACCCATAATAATCGATAGCATTGTCAATTATTTTTTCTTGATCATCTAATTCAGACATTTGTTCTATATGAAAATAAGGATAACCGCAAATGACCTCCCAAGCCAAATAATTTATCAAATCTTCATGATATTTTTTTTCTTTAATAAATTTTTCACATTTATTCAAAGTAATAGAAATCAGATCATTACTTGCATAATCACCTGAATGTGTTTTTTGCTCTTTTATTTTTTCTAATAGAGATGTTTGGGATAAACTTTCATTTTTCAAAAAAGCATTTCTTGCTAAAACAAAAAGTTTATCAATGAATTGGTCCGGTTTTAAAATAAAATCATTTACATGATTTTTCTTTTCAAAATTTGTTAATTCAGTTTTAATTTTTTCAATAACCTCCCCTAAACCAACAAATTCAATAAAAATATCCCAACCAAAAAGAGGATCTAATCCTTTTTTTTCTAAATTAGGTTCATGCTTGATAACAACATTATCATAAAAATTATTCCAATCTTTTCCTAGATTTTCTTTAGTTTTACTTTTTTTAGTTAAAGATCTTAAAACTCCATTATCAAAAAAAACATCCATCTGTCTATTACCTCGATTTATTAAAAAACAAACAATATAATAACATATTACAAGAAAAACAATTCAAGTAAGATAAGAAAAATACTACTCGTTTTATAGTTGTTTTTTGTTAAACATTGTCCCAAATGTGTCCCATTTTAACTCGAACAACTTTTAGAACTTTTATCTTCATTGATGTAAGTGACTAAAAATGAAAGTGCTCGAAGCCGGACTAGAACCTTACACGGGATTACTCCCAAGGGATTTTAAGTCCCTTGAGTCTGTAAATTTCACTATTTAGAATTTGATAAAAGCAGAGAAATTTATAAGTTTATATACATTTTAAGAGCTTATTTTTTACATAAAAATAGCAAAGATTCTTTTTGAGATTCACTAGCTAAACTAGCAACTGCATAAAGAGGTCTTGAATCAATTTTATTATGAATAGAATAATTATGAGAAGAAAATCTTATACCATATGAAGATTGAGGATGATTTTCTAAAAACACAAACATACTTTTAAGAGTTGAACCAAGGTTACTTTTTACTTCAATTGGAATTATTTCACTTTTATAATCAAAGATATAATCTACTTCAGCAATGCTTGCTCTTTTTTCACGTTTCCAGAAAAACAAATCTTGATGTTTAGTGGGATTAGAATAACATAATAACTCCTGTCCTACAAAAGCTTCAGCAATATGACCACGATTAATAAACTGAGCAGTAGGATCTAAAAACCATGTATTTAAATCTAACCCCAAGATAGATTGACATAGAGCAACATCAAGATAAATTAATTTAAACCTTTCAAAATTTACTTCAGCACCAAGAGGAGTCCCATTACCTGCAGAATGCACTATTTTATGGATTACATTTGCACTACATAAAAAATCTAGACATGGAGCTAACTCTCTTTTTCGATAATCCCCATGAATTTTATGATATTGAAATTGTTTTCCAACCATTTTAGGAATTTGATTAAATAATTGTTCTAGATATTTAATTTGATGTTTTTTTACATATTTTTGAAAATCCTGTCTATAAGATTCAACTAATTGATGATGAACTTCAAAACTTGATTTTGAAGTATCAGAATCAATCCATTTAACTACAGCTTCAGGCATACCTCCAATGGCCAAATACCGGCCTACAAAATCAAGCAACTTGTTATGAATAGCTTCATTAATTTCTTCTTTTCTTTCATGAGAAAGGATTTCCTCAATAAGCAAATAGTTCTCAGACGCCGCTAAAAATTCTATAAATGATAGTGGATATAAATATAAATAAGAGACTCTTCCTACAGGAACTCCAATTTTTTCTAATATAAACTCTAACAAAGAACCTGCTGCAATAACATGTAGTGTTGGGTAAAATTCATAAAAATATCTTAAAGATTTAATTGCCTCAGGCGCTTCTTGAATTTCATCAAAAAAAAGAAGAGTTTTTCCTGGTATAATTTTTTGATTTGAAAAAAGAGATAATTCTTTAATAATCCGTTTAGGTTTTAAATCTTTATCGAATATTTTTTTTGCATCTTTTGTTAATTCAAAATTAATTTCCACAATATTGTCAAAATCTCGACTTAATTGATGAATGGAATAGGTTTTACCAACTTGTCTAGCACCTCGAATTATTAATGGTTTTCTATGCTTATTTTCTTTCCATTTCTTTAAATGCCAATCAATTAATCTTTTCATTATAGCCCCATATGGTCATATATCAAACAAGAATACTAGAGATATGGTCGTAAATCAAGGTAAAAAAATGTTTTTTTGGTCGTAAATCAAACATACAAAAATTTATTTTATTTAAACTGCTTATTATGAAAGACTTGAAAGTAGCTGGGTTTTTAAAATAATAATTTATCAAGAATATGCTCGAAGCCGGACTCGAACCGGCACGGGATTTCACGCATGGGCTTTTAAGTTTTCTGCTTATAAATGATAACTAAAATCAACAAACCTTAAATAACTAGGAAGCATCGTTTTATAGAAAATTCATTTTAGTTTCGAATAGCCCTTTCTTATTGTTTTTCATAAATTAGTGTCCCATTTTTGTCCCATATAAATTCAATAATTTTTTAATATCAATCTGATGGGTTTAGAGAAATAGTCATAGCTTTGATAAAAAATTCCGCTTAAATAAAGAGCTCATTTATTGTTCCTTATAACTTAAAATTTTCGTTAATTTATAATTTTTTCAGCTTCAGTGTTTTCGATTTGAGAATAAACTTTATCTAAAACATCTTTATCAGTACAACTTTCAACTAATATAAGTTCGTTTTGTAGAACTGATTGAAGCTCATGGATAATACGAGAGACATATTGAATTGCCCATTTTCGACTATGTAGTGGCTCAACATATCTAACATGGCAATAAATCGTATTTTCTATGCAGCAAATACCTAATAGAGCTTCAAAAAAACCTGCACCTTGATTTGCAAAAAATTGATAAAAAATAATATCAATATCCCCATATCTCTTTTTCAAATCGATTCTACCAAGATTCGAAGTAGCAAGCCCACGAGCAAAATGTTTACGCTCTGTTGCTGAATTGAGTCCATAACGCTCACACATCTCATCAATCGAGAAATCTACTGGCGGTAGAGCAAGTTGATCAATAAAAGAATTTAAGCGTTTACGATAGCTCTCAGCTATTGACCAAACTGTAGATGTAGGTTCAATTTCCACAGGTTGACTAATACTATTGTGTAGACAAGCTAGATTATTAGCATTGATAAAATTAGCCAAACCAAATTTAGGATTACGTAAATTGATAGAGGTTAAGACAGAAGTATCTAAAGTCTCTTGAGAAGATTGAATATTCTTTAAGGCCAATAAGCTTGTAGCCACTAAAAAATCGTTTACTGAGAAACCATGAGCCTTAGAAATACGGCAAATAGGATCCGCCTCAAAGGCAAATAAAATAACTTTTGTAGAGCGTTCTTCAAGAGAGCTTAACTTTTCATAAATAATGCCTTTAGGTGGCATTGGATACAACTTTGAGAGATATTCTTGCTTGCTTTTATAATTTTGCCAACTACATCGTTGCTCTTGGGAATATAGTGTAGCTAGAGAATCTGGCCTTTTATCTTCTACAACTTCAATTTTTTTTTGATTTGATAGAGCGTGATAATAAGTAAAAAACTCATCATTAAGTTTAGCAGTAGAAATGCCATCGCATAAAGAATGATCAAAAAATTGAATTAGATAATGACGCTTTGGCTGAGAATTTTTGATACTCAGACAATAAATTTTCCAATAAGGTCCATCAAAGGGAAAAGGCTGTGATAATTGTTTCTCAATTATCTCACGCCAACCTTTTTCTTTTTCAATTTCAATAAATTTGAAACAGATATCTGAAAAAGCTAATTCATTATCTATATAAAAGCGTTCTTTAATCTCATCATATTTAATCTTTTTTGCTCGAAGATTTGGATGAGCTTGAAATAGCATTTTAAGGGCTTTGACAAAATAGTCCTTATTCAATTTTCCTTCGAACGCCACTACAGTAGCATGATTGTCTTGGCCATATAACTTGTGTTGAGTCATTCGTAAGAAAGACGCAGAATAATCCAAATAATGCCTTCTAGCTTCATCAGATTCTAGGCCAATCACTTTAGGTAGTAAAAAACAAAAACTCATCAATCCAATACTCATTATCAAATTTCTCATTTATTTACTCTTTATGTTAGACAAATCTTAATTTTCCATTAAAAACCACAGCAAAATTTTATAGAACTTTTTAATTTTTTGCAATCAAGATATTTTATAGAAAAACAGCTCGAAACCGGAGACAAACCTTACGATGTATTTCACTCATGGGATTTTAAGTCCTCTGTTTATAAATAAAGACTAAAATATACTACACTTAAATACTTCAAAGAAAAAGCTTTAAAGGAATATTCTTTAGTCTACAATAGTTGTTTTTAAATCTTTTTTGTAAAACAGTGTCCCATTTAAAAAATGAAACCCATTTGATATTTTTAGATTATTGATATAAGTATTTGAAAGTAAAGATTGCTCGAAGCCGGACTCGAACCGGCACGGGATTGCTCCCAAGGGATTTTAAGTCCCTTGTGTCTACCAATTCCACCATCCGAGCGTTTGATAAACTTGAAGTAGTTTACTAACATCTCAAATTTTTCAAAAGAAATTATTCTTCTTTTTTCTCTTCAATAGGTGGTTTTTCTTCTTTCGGTTTTTCGATTTCGATTTTCTCTTTTTTCTCTACCACTTTTTCTTCAGGGACTTCTTTAGAAGATTTCTCTTCTTTTACGATTTCTTTTGAAATATTCTCATTAATTTTTTCAGTACTTTTGAAATGGTTGAGTTTTTCATTGATGAGATTGGGTGGTGGTGGGAATAATTTTCTAAGGATGGATGATGAAACCTGAGTTTCATCATCTTGTCCACCTCCTTTTTTAGTTTCTAAAGGAGCTGGTTTAGATTGCTCTGGTTTATGATGTTTTCTCATTGGTTTTTTACGTCTTTGAGACTTGTCTGTGGTTTTTCCACCACCTATTTTTATCGATTGCTCGATGCTAGTGCTTTTGAGTACCATTTTAGTTTCTTTAAGCTCTATTACTTCATAATCTGTTGCTGGAACGAGAAAAGATTTAGGTCTTTCGGTTGATCTAAAAAAGATTGAGTTTCCAAAATTTACAACTTCTAGAGCTTCTACAAAATATTCTTCCTGTCCGCCCCCTTTGGAGTTTCTGACAACTAACTTGCATCCTTCTTTGGGTGAGATGACAGTCTCTATGATAGGTTCTCTTGTATAGTTCACTACTTTACCATTAGGTTTAAGGGTTTATAATATAATATTAAAAATAATTATATTTTATCTTATTCTTTTGATGCCATGTACTCTACTAAATCTACAATTCTAGCAGCATACCCCATTTCATTATCATACCAAGATACTAGTTTGTAAAATTTATCGGATAGAGCGATACCAGCTTTTTTATCAAAAATACTAGAGTATGTACAAGATAAGAAATCTGAAGAAACTAAATCCTCGTCAGAATAACCTAATACGCCTTTCATAGTAGTCTCTGATGTTTTTTTCATAACACTGCAAATCTCTTCATATGAGGTGGCTTTAACAAGTCTAACAGTTAAATCAACAACTGAGACATCAATAACTGGCACTCTAAATGCCATACCGGTTAATTTGCCTTTAATTTCAGGAATACAAAGAGCTACAGCTTTCGCCGCACCAGTAGAAGCTGGAATGATATTACACATTGCAGATCTTCCTGCCCTCAAATCCTTATGAGAGGGACCATCAACAGTTGGTTGGGTTGCTGTCACGGCATGAATGGTGGTCATAAGAGCTTCTTCAATACCAAAATTATCCATTAACACTTTAACGGTTGGAGCTAAACAATTAGTTGTGCAAGAAGCATTGGATACAACAAACTCAGTTTTTGGATCATATTTTTCGTGATTGACACCAAAAACATAGGTGGGGACGTCTCCGCCTTTAGCAGGTGCTGATAGAACTACTCTTTTAGCACCAGCATCTAAATGTTTTTTAGCATCTTCTAATTTGGTAAACCTACCAGTAGATTCAATAACAAAATCGACGCCTAATTTTTTCCAAGGAAGATTTGAAGGGTCTTTTTCTTTAGTAACAACAATTTTTTCACCATCAATAATTAAGCTATCGTCGGTGTGCTTAACATCGCCTTTGAAACGACCATGAGCAGAATCATATTTTAAAAGATATGCTAAATTTTCAGTTGGTGCAAGATCATTAATGGCAACAATTTGAACTTTTTTGTGCTGATGTGCAAATCTAAGTGCTAGCCTGCCAATTCTTCCGAAACCGTTAATTCCTACTTTTATCATTTTTGCCTCCATCTATTAACTTTTTTTTATAATAATTTAGATGAGAGTCAAAGTAAAGAAAAGTTATTAAAAAAAAAGATTAATTAAGGTACTCAACTAAGCATTTTTTTGCCCCATCACCTACTCTGGTTTCAGTTCTAATCAACCTAGTATAGCCACCATTTCTTTGATCAAATCTATTTTTCAGATTACCAAAAAGTTTGGTTATAACTTTTCTATCATCATTATATGATGAAAAATCGTTTTGCTTTACTTGTCTTCTTTCTTTAGAGGTTAATGGATTATATCTTATCATTAATTTTGCTTTAGCAAGTCTTCTTGCACTAATCGTATCTTTTTTAGCTATAGTTATCATTTTATCTGCATGTCTTTTTATCTCTTTGCCTTTAACAATCGTTGTTTCTATACGCTCATTTATAATTAATGATTTGAGCATATTAGCTATCATGCATCTTTTATGAGAACCTGTTCTTCCTAACTTTGCTCTTCCCTTTAGATGTCTCATTGTTCAGTATCCTTTCTTTCTTCTAAATGTTTTTCAATCTTTGATTTAATATTGTCTTTATTTATCCCATATTTAGTTAGATCCATACCAAGGGATAAACTCATATCAGATAATTTTTCTTTGATTTCAGTTAATGATTTTTTACCAAAGTTTCTAAATCTAAGCATATCACTCTCTGGCATAACAACGAGCTCTCCAATTGTCTCAATCTGAGCACTTGAAAGACAATTAGTTGAACGTACTGATAGTTCAATTTCATTAATTTTCAGAGATAATTTAGCCATTAAGTCATCGCGATCTTTATTCTCTTCTATCACTTTTTCTTCAAAAACAATTTTTTGAGCTTTTAACTTATCAAAAATATGAAAATGGCTTACACCAATTTGAGTTGCAAAAGTCAAAGCTTCTTCTGGAGTTATTCTACCATCTGATGTAACTTCCAAAATTAATCTATCAAAATCTGTATGCTGTCCAACTCTAGTATTTTCAACATAATAATTTACTAAAGTTACTGGTGAAAATGCTGAATCTATAACAATTTCATCAGTTTGTCTTTCAAAATCATGTCTGTCAGCTGGAATATACCCGCGGCCAATCCCAACTTTGATATCTATTCTTCTAGTTGTTGGTTTTGTCGCTGTAAATATGTGCAAGTCAGGATTTACTACTTCAAAGTTAGATTCTCCCATGATATCTTTTAGAGTAACGTTGTAATTACCATTAGCTTTTTCTATATCACTATCAGTAATCTCTAAAACTTTTGTTATCATTTTAATCCCTTTAGGATTCTCTTCACCCTCTAAAGGAATGTATCTTAAAAGTGCGCCTTTTAAATTTAAGATTATATGAGTCATATCTTCGATGACGCCCTCAATTGCTGTATATTCATGCGAAACTCTCTCAATTCTGATCGATACTATTGCAGGAGCTTCTATTGATGTTAGCATAATTCTTCTAAGAGCATTACCCAGGGTATGCCCATATCCTCTTTCGAATGGCTCTGCTACAAACTTTGCAAAATTAGGATTTTTTTCATCCTCTTCTTTGGTTATTTTATCAGGCAATTCAAAAGTGCCATACATTACTGACATAATAATTATTCTCCTATATTTTTATTTTGGCTATTAAACACGCCTTCTCTTTCTTGGTCTGCAGCCATTATGTGGAACGGGAGTAGCATCTCTAATCATGGTAATTGTCAGTCCAGCAGATTGAAGTCCTCTCACAGCAGATTCTCTGCCTGCACCAGGGCCGTTTAGATTTACTTCACACTCTTTCATCCCAACAGCTGCTGCATCTTTACCAGCATTTTGAGCGGCAACAGTACCAGCGAAAGCTGAAGATTTTTTTGATCCAGAAAATTTACATTTACCAGCAGTTGACCACGAGATCACTTTGCCAGCAGGATCAGTTATTGTTACTATTGTATTATTAAAAGTAGCTTTCACATGAGCTATACCCATAGGTACAGTTCTTTGGTGCTTCTTTTTAGGTTTTTTTATAGTCTGTTTAACTACTTGTTGTTGTTTTGCCAATTGTTATCTCCTATTATTTTGGTGCTTTTTTCCTACCAGCTACTGTTCTCTTTTTACCTTTTCTAGTTCTTGCATTTGTTCTTGTTCTCTGTCCCCTAACTGGTAGACCTAAGCGATGTCTCAATCCTCTATAAGAATGAATCGTTACCAATCTTTTTATGTTATTTTGGACTTGTCTTCTCAGATCTCCTTCAACTAGATAATCAGATTGTAAAATCGCATTTATTTTTGCAATATCAGTTTCTGTTAATTTTGAAGCCCGCATATCAGGATCTAATTTTAATTTTCGTATCATCTCTTCTGAGAGAACATTTCCAATTCCATATATGTAAGTTAAACTTATTACTAAACGTTTATTAGCCGGAATATCTATTCCAATAATTCTTGGCATATTATCTACCTCTTATTTTTCCTTTTTTCATAAACCCATCATATCTTTTCATTAATAAATGAGATTCAATTTGCTGCGCTGTATCTAAAATAACTCCCACTAAAATCAAAAGGGAAGTACCCCCAAAGAAATTAGAGATTCTTGGATCTATTCCTAAAACTTTACTAACCAGGACTGGCAATATTGCTATAAATGCTAAAAAAAGCCCGCCGATTAAGGTTATTTTATTCATAGTCGCTTCTAAAAAATCTTGAGTTGGCCTGCCCTGTCTTATTCCAGGAATAAAAGCTCCGTTTTTTTTCATATCAGATGCTATTTGCTCGGGATTAAATTGTGTAGCTGTCCAAAAGTAAGTAAAAAACAGGATTAAGAATACAAATACTGATAAGTATACAAAGCTATCAGGCGAAAGCATTTTTGAGATTTTTCCCATCCATGAGTTTCTGCCCATTAGCTGTCCAATCGTCGCAGGAAAAAGCAAAAGTGAAGAGGCAAAGATTACAGGAATCACACCAGCATAGTTAATTTTTAAAGGTATATTTGCACTTGATCCTTGAACTTCATGTCTACCAACAACTCTTCTAGCATATTGAACCGGGATTTTTCTTTGACCTTGGATAATTAAAATTGTACCTATAATGATAACAACAAATACCAACAAAAGAATAGCTAAAGATGAAAAAGTTATTTGACCCACTTCTTGAGATTCCAAATTAAGTTGTTTAATTATTGACCCAAATGTCGACGGCAGCGATGACAAAATTCCAAGAGTTATTATTAAACTAATTCCATTTCCAATTCCCTTTTCAGTGATTTGTTCACCTAACCACATCAAAAATACTGTTCCAGTTGTAATCGTCAGCATCACAGATAAATAAAAAAGCCAAGGGATACCAAACATAGTAAAATTTAACATCTCTGCAACAACAACACCGGGATGAGTTGCATTCATACTAAGTGCATATTTCACGATAAAAGAAGATTGAAGCAACCCTAAAGCAAGTGTCATTAACCTGGTGTATTTAGTTAATTTTCTTTTTCCACCTTCTGGATTTTCTCTTATCTCTCTTTGAAGAGATGGAATAATAGCTATCAAAAGCTGCATGATAATTGAGGCTGAGATATACGGCATTATCCCAAGTGCTATAATTGTGAGTTGCTTAAAAGCTCCTCCAGAAAAAATATCCATCAATTGAAATAGATTTTGTCCACCACCCGTTGCAGATTTAAAGACAGCTAGAGCTGCTTCCTGGTTTATACCCGGCACCGGCACAAAAGCTCCTATTCGACATACTAAAAGCATGAGCAGTGTAAAAAGTATTTTAGCTTTTAATTCGCTAGCAGTAAAAATTTTTTTTAGTGCTCCAATCATCTTATCTCAACTGTTTGTATTTTACTTTTTTAACATCTAATTTTTTTAAAGCCCCTTTAGAAAAACTATGAGCTTCTATACTTACCTTTTTGTCAATCTCTCCATTTCCAAGAATTTTTAAAAATTTAAAAGATTGTTTTGGATTTTGTCCCTTTTGATGAAGAGTTTCAAGACTAACAGTTTCACCATCTTTATAAAGGTCGCTTATCTTAAACAAATTAAGTTCTAAAATTGTTTTAGCAAATCTGCCTCTTGTAAAACCTCGGATCGGCAGTTTGGTAAAAAGTCTCATTTGGCCACCTTCATAACCATATCTTCTAGTATATCCTGATCTAGATCCCGCTCCATTACATCCTCTAGAACAAGTCTTACCCTTGCCCGAGCTTGGACCTCTACCAACTCTTTTTTTCTGTCTAATTTTCTTATGAGTATCTCTTAGATTAGAAAGCTGTGTCATGTTCTAAGCCCTCTTTCTTGTAGATATTTTTCTTTTGTTTTAAGCTCTTTTAATGCCTTAAAGGTTGCTCTGACTAGGTTGATAGGATTATTAGATCCTTGAGATTTAGCAACAATATTTTTTATACCAGCTAACTCTAAAACAGATCTGATCTGCCCACCAGCTATAACCCCAGTGCCCTCAGGCGCAGGTTTCATCAAAAGTTTTGCTCCATCCCACGAAACTTGAATTTCGTGAGGAATAGTCCCATTGACCATATCAAACGTTATGACATTTTTCCTAGCAGCTTCTGATCCTTTTCTGATCGCATCAGCAACTTCATTAGCCTTAGCAAATCCAAAACCAACTCTTCCTTTTTCATCGCCGATGAGTATCAAAGCAGAAAAGCTAAACTTTCTTCCTCCTTTAACAACTTTAGAACATCGATTGATGTATAATACTTTTTCTTCAAATTCTTTATCTTCTTTTTCTTTCGCCATTTTTTATAATCCTAAAATTTAAGACCTTCGCTTCGAGCTGCATTTGCTAGCTCAGCGAGTAGTCCATGATATTTATATCTTCCTCTATCAAAAATAACCGTTTCAATTTTTTTCTCTTTGGCCAGCATAGCTATTTTTTTACCAAGCAATGCTGCAGCTTTTTTTGATTTTTTCTCTTTCTTAAATTCCTTTGAGTTAGTCCCTACTGCTGCTAAAGTGCAAGAATTTTCATCATCGATTAGTTGCACATGTAAATTCTTATTTGACTTATTGACTGAAAGTCTCGGTTTATCTTTAGTCCCTTTTAGCTTTTTTCTATTACGAAAAACTCTTCTTTTTCTAGTAACTTTTAATTTTTTTAATCTACTTAACATTTTTATTACCCTTAGCTTTACTTAGCAGCTTTTGCAGCCTTACCAGCTTTTTTGCGAACATATTCATCTTTATATCGGATGCCTTTACCTTTATAAGGTTCTGGCTTTCTAATAGAACGAACACGTGCAGCAAATTGTCCGACTTGTTGTTTATCCGGCCCTTCAATTACAATCTCAACAGATTTATTAATTTTGATAGATAAGCCTTTCGGCACGTCTATCAGAGTTGGATGCGAAAAACCAACTTGAAGATCAATTTGATTGCCCTTTAGAGCCGCTCTATAACCAACCCCAATTAATGTAAGTTCTTTTTTAAATCCTTTTTCTACTCCAATAAGCATATTATTTATCAGTGCTCGATAGAGTCCATGCTCAGAGAAAGGTAGTTTTATCTTTTCACATAGACTAACTAAAATTTGAGAATCTTTTAAATCTAATACGATTCCAGGTTTTATTTCAAAATCTAAACTTCCCTTTGGACCTTTCACACTTAAAATCCTCTTATCAGAGAATTTTGCTTCAACCCCTTTTGGAATTGGAATTGGAATTTTACCTAATCTTGACATTTTTTATCCTCTTTACCAAATATAACAAAGAATTTCACCACCAACCTTCAATTTCCTCGCTTCATTATCATCTATCACTCCTTTTGAAGTAGATATTATAGCGATTCCTATCCCAGCTAAGATTCTAGGAATTTTCGAAACTGGCAGATATATTCTTCTGCCCGGTTTTGAAACTCTTTTTATTTTTCTTATTATTCCTTTTCTTTCATTCGTATATTTCAAGAAAATTCTCATTTTCCCTTTAGCATCATTTTGGATAAAATTTTCAATAAAGCCATTATCTCTCAAAATATTTGCTATACTAACCTTCATCTTACTAAGATCAATGTCTACAAATCTGTGTTTAGCACCTTGCGCATTTCTGATTCTTGTTAAACATTCAGCTATTGGATCACTATTTGACATACTTAATTTATCTCCATTATTTAAAAGGAAATCCCATCATACGAAGTAACTTAATACAATCAGGATCATTTTTTGCTGTTGTGACAAAGGCAATATTCATTCCTTGTTGTCCTTTTACTTCATCTAAATTTATTTCAGGAAAAACCTGTTGATCATCTAATCCCACATTAAATGATCCCTTTCCATCAGCTTTTGACGGAAAACCTCTAAAATCTCTAATTCGAGGACACACAATGTTACAAAATCTATCTAAAAAATCATACATCATTTTTTTTCTAAGCGTGACTTTCAAACCGATAATCTGTCCTTCTCTTAACTTGAAATTTGAGATCGCTTTTTTCGATTTAGTATAAATAGGTGCTTGCCCAGAAAGCCTTGATAGCTCTTTTACATGCTGCTCTAAAGAAGTCTTATCTCTTTCATTTTCTTTTAGCCCCATGCTTATAACAATTTTTTTAAGCTCAGGAATTTCATGTCTATTTAATTTTGCATCATCTTTTAAAAAGGTTGGGATAATATCTTCTTTATATTTTTTCTTTAATCTAGACATTTTTTTCCTATTTAACTTTTGTTTTTATTACTCTTAAAACTACTTCTTTATCCTTATCAAAATAAATCAACTTTCTTTCATTATTTTCAGTTTTTACTTTGACTTTTACAGGCTTATCATCATTTGAACAAAAGGCAACATTCGAAATATGAATCGATAATTCTATTTCTATAATTTGTGCCGTTTGAGTTTGTTGAGTTTTTTTCATATGTTTTTTTCTCATATTTATTCCTTGCACAATAACTCGATTTTTTAGACGAGATAGTACAATTCCTGCTTTACCTTTATCATTGCCTGCTATTACCACAACACGATCATCTTTTTTTATCCATTTACTCATGATTATATAACCTCTGGTGCAAGTGAACATATTTTAATAAAGCCGTGATCTCTCACTTCTCTAGCAATAGACCCAAATATTCTGGTCCCCTTAGGATTATTCTTATCATCGATAATCACACAGCTATTATCATAAAATCTTAATTTTGAACCGTCTTTTCTTGTAGTATATTTTTTTGTTCTAACTATAACTGCTTTTACAACTTCACCTTTTTTTACCACCGCTTTGGGATCGGATTCTTGAACAGATCCAACAATCACATCTCCAATATACGCATAACGTCTTCTCGTTCCTTTGAGTATTCGAAAGCATTTTACTTTCTTAGCGCCTGTATTATCAGCAACTTCCAGTACTGTTTCTTCTTGAATCATTACTATTTATCCTTTTTTATAAAACGGTTTCCACTCGCCAGCTTTTCAACTTAGAAAGTGGTCTTGATTGTATAATTTTTACTTTAGATCCTTCTTTTATTTTATCCGTCTCATCATGTGCATAATATTTTTTCCATTTTTCTACCAATTTTTGATATTTCGGATGTCTAATTTTTCTTATAACTTTTACCACAACAGTTTTAGTCATTTTATCGGAGACAACTATTCCTTCTAAAACTTTTTGCTTCTTCATAATTATTTATTCCCTTTTTTTCTTTGGGTTTGTATGGTCAGTATTCTTGCTTTTTCCTTTCTGAAACTTTTTAATAAATGGGGTTTCTCCAATTTATGATTCGCTTTAAGCTCATTGATTAACTTGAAAATTTCTCGATCGATTTCTTCTAATCTATACTCAAGTTGCTCATCTGATTGTTCTCTAATTTCTTCGATTTTTATCATATTTATACCCTTTCTACCCGCTCTACAAATCTTGTTTTAACAGGCAACTTTGCTGCCGCAAGACGAAGAGCTTTTCTAGCTTCTTCTTTAGAAACATTACCTACTTCAAATAAAATTTTACCTGGACGCGTAACATTCACCCAAATACTTGGTGAGCCTTTTCCTTTTCCCATGCGTGTCTCAGCAGGTTTTTTACTGATCGGTTTATCTGGGAAAATTCTAATCCAGACCTTACCTTTTCTGCTAAAACAGCGACTTATTGTTACTCGACAAGCTTCTATTTGCTGAGATGTTATCCATCCTCTACCTAAAGATTGCATTCCAAATTCACCGAATTCGATAAAACATCCAGATGTTGCTAAATGAGAACATTTGCCTTTTTGTCTCTTTCTATATTTTGTCCTACTTGGCATCAGAACCATGTTAAAGCCTCCTAAATTACTTCTTCGCCTTTATTAATCCAAACCTTTACACCAATAGCACCATATGGAGTTCGGGCGGTGTGCACTCCATAATCAATATCTGCTCTAAGAGTGTGTAGGGGGATTCTACCCTCTTTGTACCACTCTGTTCTAGCAATCTCAGCACCACCTATTCTTCCTGATACTTGTACTTTAATACCTGCTGAACCGGCATCTGTCGTTGTTTGAATAGCTTTTTTTAAAGCTCTTCTAAACGGGATTCTTCTTTCAATTTGCTTAGCAATATTAACAGCTACTAGCTTAGCATCTAAATCCGGTCTTTTAATCTCTTCAACTTCTATCCAAATCTCTTTGCCTGTTAGCTTTTTTAATCCTTCTTTTAACATTTCTATTTCAGAACCTTTTTTTCCAATAACCAATCCTGGTCTAGCTGTATAGATTGTGATCTCAATTTTTCCCGAAGTTCTTTTAATTTTAATTCTAGAAGTACCCAAACAAGCAGGCTGTTTAAATAGAAATTCTCTAATAATTCTATCTCCTTCTAAAAGCTCTCCAAATTCTTGTTTATTAGCATACCAATTGGATTGCCACTTTTTACGTATTACTAAACGAAAACCTATTGGTGAACATTTTTGACCCATTATTCGCTCCTAAGAATTATTGTAAAATGACTAGTTCTTTTGTTTATAGAAGATTGGCCTCCCCTATTTCTAGGTTTTGATCTTTTTAAAGTTGGACCTTCATCCACTCTGATTTCATCAATTTTTAAATTTTCCACTCTAGCATCTAATTGAGTTTGGGCATTAGCGATTGCAGAATTCAATGTTTTATTAAGGAGCCTTGCCCCTTTTAAATTGCTATATCTTAGCTGCATTAGAGCATCGTCAACCTTCATGTTTCTGATTAAATCTGCCGCTCTTCTAGCTTTAAAAGGCGAGATTCTTACATATTTTGTTTTGGCTATAGCTTTTTGCATTATTTACCTTTACCTGTTGTGGCTATTGCTTTTTTTAATGGATGTCCTTTAAATGTTCTTGTTGGAGCAAATTCGCCGAGTCTATGACCGACCATATTTTCAGAAATAAAAACAGTTAGAAATTTTCTCCCATTATGCACCTCAAAAGTAAGACCAACCATTTCTGGTATGATCATCGATCTTCTCGAATAAGTCTTTATCGGTTTTTTTTTGTTATCGGAATCCAACTTTAATATCTTATCCATTAAAAAATGATCTACAAAAGGTCCCTTTTTTAAAGATCTAGCCATTTTTTCACCTATTTTTTACGTCTTGATTTAACAATCATATTAGTTTTTTTCTTTTTCGATCTAGTACGGAAGCCTTTAGCAAAACCTGCCCATGGAGATTGAGGATGATTTCCTTTACTTTTTCCTTCTCCACCACCATGTGGGTGATCGACAGGATTCATCGCAGTTCCTCTAACCGTTGGTCTTATTCCTTTCCAACGACTTCTACCAGCTTTTGCATCAACTCTAAGATTGTGTTCAGGATTAGAAACAGATCCAATTGTTGCAAAACACACATCTTTTATAAGTCTTACTTCTCCAGATGGCATCTTAATAGTTGCCAATCCATCACTTTTAGCTAAAAGCTGTGCAGATAGTCCTGCTGATCTTACCAAAACAGCACCTCTACCGGGTGTTAGCTCAATATTATGAATAAAAGATCCAAGAGGCATATATTTTAATTGCATACAATAACCGGCTTTAAAAGGTGCGCCTTTGGTAGTAGCTACTTTATCACCAACTTTTACGCCTTGTGGAGCTAAAATGTATCTTTTTTCGCCATCTAAATAATGCAAAAGAGCAATATGAGCAGTCCTATTAGGATCATATTCTATTGAAGCAATTCTAGCTTCAATATCCATTTTATCTCTTCTAAAATCAATAGCTCTAAATTTCCTTTTATGACCTCCACCTCGATGCCTGCAGGTGATACGTCCAAGATTATTTCTTCCATTAGTTCTTCTTTTTGATCTTGTTAAGGATTTTTCAGGTCCTTTTTTTATAGGGCATAGCTCATCTGTACTTGGCAAAACTAACTTGCGAAGTGAGGGAGTTATCGGTCGAAATTTTTTAGTCATTTATACACCTTAATTATAGATCATCTAAATTATCACCCGGTTCTAAGGTGACAATTGCTTTTTTTAAACGGTTAGTTTTTCCCATATGTCCACGAACTCTTTTCTTTTTCGGAAGAACAGTTACAGTGTTGACGGATAAAACTTTAATTTTTTTTTCTTCATAAATTTTTTCAAGAGCCCAAGAAATCTCTCTTTTATTAGCCTTAGGATTGACTAAAAAAACATATTTTGGTTTGTCAAATTTTTTTATGCATGCATTACTAGTAGCCTCTTTTAAAGAGCTCAAAAGAGTGGCTTTTTCCGTGATATATCTAGATTTTATAATGTCATAAGGAGTTTTTTTCATTATTTCTCACCTTTGTTTAGCATAGCTGTAATCTCATCAATTGCAGTGTCCATTATTATTAAATTTCGACATAGCGCTAGTTGATACCCATTGACAGATGCAGCTGCAGAAAATGCCTTTTTAGGTATGTTTTTCACACATCTTTTAAATTGCTTTGAATCATCTTGTTTTGTCAAAACTAGAACACGTTTATCTGTTAATTTAAGTGCATCAAAAAAATTTGCTATTTGCTTAGTTTTTTTAATATCTGAATCATTGCATTTTAAAATACAGACATTATCTTTTTTAATTCTGTCTATTATAATAGACTTGATAGCCGCTCTTTTTTCCTTTTTATTAATTTTGATGTGTTGATCAAATTTTGGTTTGGGACCAAAAACGACTCCCCCACCTTTATATTGGGGAGCACCAAAACTACCTTGTCTTGCTCTTCCAAGACCTTTTTGTCTGTGCGGTTTAGCTCCAGTTCTATTTATTTCTTTTCTTCCCTTAGTATTAGCAGACCACTGTCTGGCATTATTTCTTAAAGCAACCAAATAATCTTTTATCGATTGGGGATTTGCTGTTATTGCAAGCTTTTCATCTTCTATATTTAGCTCTCCTACTTCCTTTCCTGTAAGATCGAATTTTTTAAGTGTCGTCACGCGTAAAATCCTCTGCTATTTTTTTATTGTTTGTTTTTTCTTGGCTCTAGAAATATAAATAACGCTATTTCTCATTCCAGGAATAGCGCCTTTTACCACTAAAAGGTTTTTATCAGCATCGATATCAACAATCACCAGATTTTGCACTGTCATGACATCCGAGCCCATTCTAGATGCTCTTTTGCCGCCAGGAAAACAACGTCCAGGACCTGCTATCCAGCCAGTAGAGCCGCCCAGTCTATGAGATCTGGAGCATCCATGGGAAGCTGGCATTCCAGAAAAACCATGTAGTTTCATAAGACCTTGAAAACCTTTTCCTTTTGATTTGCCGATAACATCAACATATTGACCGACTTCAAAATAATCAGCTTTCAATTCTTGCCCGACGCTATATTCTTCAATTTTTTCCACTTTAGACTCTTTTAGTTTTGCTAAACAATCAAGTTTTGCTTTAGCAAAATGTCCTTTGATAGGTTTACTTCTTTTATTGTTTTTAATAGATCCGATTTGAATAGCTTCATAACCATCTGTATTTTTATTTTTAAGTTGAACTATAAAATTCGGTTGAACTTCAATAACAGAGCAGACAACGATATTACCACTTTTGTCGAATATTTGGGTCATCCCTCTTTTTTTCCCGATTAACTTTATGGCCATTTTTTAAATTCCTTATATATAAGCTTAAAAGAGCAAAATGGACACTCTAAAATCCACTTTACAATTCCATATTTGAAGTAGGTTATCAAAGCACTTGATTTAGCTCAATTCATTTTTTGCAAATCCATAATATCAAGCGTGTTTGAAAAAATAATATATAAAATCAATGAATTAATCACAAGAAAATATGTTTTTGAAAGATTAAAAATTTAATTTAACCTTAATGAACAACAGATATAATTATTAAAGAAAAGATCAAACCTATAAATGAAAAAAGAATAAACCATTCCAAATAAGATAATGAATTTCCTTTTTTTAAAACTAAAATTAATTTTTTCACTTTTTGATCACCTGATAGGTCATGGATTCTTGATAGAAATGCGTCCAAATAGCTGTAACTGTAGAGACTGTGGCAATACATAAAACAGTTGTAGAGCTAACAAGTGCTACTTGAAAAATAAGCTCATATAAAAAGAGATAAGCAACGACAAGAGCTGTTATAGATTTAGCAATCTTCAAAAGATCTAAATTTCTAATTTCGTGAAGTATCTTTTTGACCCTTGAAATTGGATTTTTTTGATTATCTATCTCTTTTTGCATTTGGCGATGATCTATAAAATCTTCCGCTTCCATTTTAAGACCAATAGTAGATTGAAAGATTAAAAACAAAGACCCTGCAAATTGAACAGATGGACTTAAGATCGTACCGAGATTATATAGAGCCAAGAGCTCTCCAAACTGGAATAGAAAACTAAAATCAGCAATAGTTTCAGTTATTTTTTTAGCCAAAGAGTCTCTTTTTCTAATAACTTCTTTATCATTCGCAATTTTATAATCTTTATATGATTTATCTAATTCGACTAAAGTATGAGGAATTTTGGTTAAAATTAAATTTTTAGAAACAAAATGAAAATTTTTACCAGTTTTAAAAATAGTATTTATAGTGTCAGGATTCCAACAAAGTTTTTGAGCTAAGCGAGCTGTCCACTTGCAATTTTGAGATAATAATTTAAAAAATCTATATGTTCCTCCTCCACCTGAGATATATTTCGAGCCTATTTTAGGATAACTAGGGATAGTCTTTTCTTGAGAATAGCTCTCTTCAAAATTTCTTATGTTTTGATTTTTTCCTAAAGCTATTGAAAACGCCATAACCAATTTTCTTTATTTTGAAGCTAAATAATACATTAAACGACTCAATTTGTAAAGACTTAAAAACAATTAACTAATAAAAAACCACAACAAAACTATCCAAACTATTTATTTGCTATAATTATAAAATTGTCTATATAATTTATATTAAGAGTTATGGTTTTTTATCTCCTGATAGCTCATCGAACCTTTGTATAGGTGTGACCAAACAGAAAAACCAACAGAAATAGTGGACAATATTAGAGCAATAATAGGAGAAACTATAACAATTGCAAAAATGAACTCAAGAAGAAAAAAGATACCTATTACAATAGACGTAATGCTTTTTATTAGTTTAATCAGATCCAAATTCTTAATTTCATATAGTATTGTTTTTAATCTACTGTCTACTTTTTTATCAAAAGCAATTTTTTGAATTTCTCTGTGCTTTAGATAATCTTCTGTGTTCATCTTAAGTTTAAAACCAGAACTTATAAATAGAAAAAATTTAGTTGAAAAGGTTAAAATTTTATTTGAAAAAGCACCAAATGTATATAAGCAATATAACTGCCCTAATTGAACAATAACAGTCCCCTCATGAAAGGCTTTGATCAGCTTTTGGGCTAGTTTATCTCTTTTTCTAGTATTATCAACCTCTTTTTTTAGATAATCATTATAAGATTTATTTACATTTCTTAAACAATTTGGAATTTTCGTTATCGATAAAGTTTTATGAACAAGATGAAAATCATTTTTGATATCAACAATTTTTTTTATAGTGTCATAATTTAACTTAAAAAAATTAGAAAAATTAATTAACCAGCTACAATTGATAATTCCAAGTCTAAAAACTTTTTTAGCACCATAACTAGAGGAAGTAAATTTAGAAATTATTTTTGGATATTCAATTTTTTGTTTTTCTAAAGAATATTTTTGCTCAAATCTCTTTAGTTTTTGAGAATCTGAAATAGCTGTAATTGTTGTCATACTATTTTTGTTTGTTTTGAGCTTAAATAATAGTATAAATAAAAATATTTGTAAAGAATTATAAAGCAGAATAAAATTTGTAATACAATTAAAAATTAATACATTTTATTAATAATAATTACGCGCAACTCTATTAAGAAGATATTATTTTAGATATACAATTAAATTAATGAAATAAAATTTGATTTTGAACCCCTCTTATAAACTCAGAGGCTCTCATTTTCTTTTTACCCTCTAATTGAACTTCAACAAGCTCTAAAGCATTTTCTTTGCACCCTATAATTAAAGAATTATCTACAATCTCAAAAGATTTTGGCTTTAATTTTTTAAGGGCAATTTTACTTTCAAAAATTTTTAGCTCTTTTTGATGATTATTGATAGACACCTTGCAAAAAGCGCCAGGGTTTTTAGCAAAAGCGCGAATTTGATCAAATATTTTTTTAGCGCTATTTTCAAAATTAATTTGTTTCATCTCTTTAGTAATTTTAGGAGCATAAGAGACTTGTGCCTCATCTTGTTCTATATATGAAACATCATTCTTTTTATATTTTTCAATAACATCTAATAGCATCTCTTTAGCAAGCTGACACATTTTTTCTTGAAGGGAGGTAAATACCATATTCTCTGGTATGTCGATCTTATTTTGTAATATCGTTGGACCTGTATCCATTTTTCTTAACATTTTTTGGATGGTAATACCTGATTGAGTTTCCCCATTTAATATTGCTCTATGAATCGGTGCTGCCCCTCGATATTTTGGAAGAGATGATGCATGAACATTAATACACTCTTTTTTAGGAACATCTAAAAGAGCTTGTTTTAAAATTTGACCGTAGGCAACAACAATAAAAAGATCGGCTTCATATTTTTTTAGATCATCAATGAAACTCGGATCTGAGGCTTTCATAGGTTGATAAATCTCACTATCATCGAGATAGATAGAAGCTACTTTTTTTACTTCAGAGAAATAACTTCGATTATTTTTTTTTAAATCACTTTGAGTTACAACAGCTTTAATATTGAGCTTATTTTCGAAAAGATAGGATAAAATATCAGCTGCAAATTTAGGAGTGCCAAAAAATATTATTTTCATTTTACAATGCTAAGCGGTTCTAAAGGATGCTTTTGTTGGTTTTTTGTAGCGATACCCTCTAGTCCAATTAAACCTCTTTTTGAGCTTTTACAAAATTCTATCCAGTGAATAATCTCATCGATAGGTTTTGTTTCGTTTTCGATCATTTTTAAAGCTTCATCTAGTCTTAAACCAAGACGATAGGTGAACTTAAAGGCTTTGGCAAGCTCATTTCTGATCTCTAAAGAAAAGCCTCTTCTTTTTAGTCCCACAAGATTAAGCCCTCCCATTCGATAAGGATAACCACCTCCAATAGTATATGGAGGAACATCATTCGATACTCGGCTAAAACCACCGACCATCGCATGAGTACCAATTCTAGAAAATTGATGAACAGGGGTCATTCCACCAATAACTGCAAAATCTTCGATAATTACATGACCGGCTAACATTGCAGAATTTGACATGACGACATAATTACCAATCTGACAGTTATGCGCGATATGACAATAGGCCATAATTAAGCAATTATTACCAATTTTAACTTTTGAATTTTCAATACAAGATGAGTTAATTGTTGCATATTCTCTAATTTCAGTATTCTCACCTATTTCAACAAATGTTTTTTCACCTCTATATTTTAGATCTTGAGTTTTAGTTCCAATACTCGCTCCAGGCCAAATAACAGCGTTTTTTTTGATCGTTGTAAATCCATCAATATAAGCATTAGATTTGATAACTACATTATCTTCAATGATTACGTTTTTTTTAATAACTACAAAAGGCTCGATTGTTACATTTTTACCAATTTTCGCCCCATCTTCAATGTAGGCTTGCGGATGAATATTTGACATGTTAGATTCCAATTTTTTATTTTTTTAAAGCTTTTCTTTCTCTATTAGAGCAAAACTTAGTTCCGCCTCTACTGCTATTTTCTCTAGTACTTTTGCTTTTGCTTTAATTTTCCCACCTTTACCACTAATATGTACAGCTATAATCTCTAGATTAATTATATCACCTGGAAAAATAGGTCTTCTAAATTTAGCATTAGAGATATTTAATAACACAGCAGTTTTTTCTACATATCCTTTTTGATGAACTAAGATTCCACCTGTTTGAGCCATAGCCTCTATTACTAAAACTCCCGGCATAATAGGTACCTTTGGGAAATGACCATTAAAAAAATATTCATTAATAGTTACATTTTTTTGACCAATAATTTCGCCTTTTTCAAGATCGATATGAATCACTTTATCAACGAGCAAAAAAGGATATCTATGAGGCAAAATTTTGGCAATTTGTCTGTGATCTAATATAGTTTTATTGTAACTCATGAACTCTGCTCTCCTTAAGATAAGGTAATAATTTTTTTGCAAATTTTATGTTTGTCAAATGCCCTGATCTAATAGCAATTACATGGGCCAAAAACCTTTTCCCCATTAAACATAAATCTCCGATCAGATCTAAAATCTTATGTCTTACCATTTCATTTGGAAATCTAAGTCCATCAGAATTGACAACTTTGTTATCTTTAATCACTACAGCATTATCTAAATTGCCACCTTTGATTAAATTTTTATCTAATAGAGGTTTTATCTCTTCATAGATTGAATAAGTTCGAGAAGGAGCAATTTCACTTAGATAGGTATTTTTTGCAACAAGATATGAAAAGTATTGAGATTTTAAAAATTCACTATTTGGATGATGCAAAGCAAAACTTATTCTATATTCATCAGCAGGCAATGCGATCAAATGAACGCCATTTTCGATGAGCGATACTGGCTCATTTAATGAATATATTTTAGCTAATTTGGTTTGTTTTTCTATCCCAATCTTTGCTATCAATTCTGCAAATACTTTTGAGCTTCCATCTGTAATTGGAATTTCCGATCCATCTATTTCTATTAGAATATTATCAATGTTAAAAGCCGATAAAGTTGATAAAATATGTTCAACAGTTTGAACACTTTTTTTCCCATACCCTACAAAGGTTCTATGATTGGTTTCTTTAACAAATTCTAAATTGGCTTTCAAAAGAGGTTTATCAACTAAATCCAGTCTTTTAAAAACAATTCCATGATCTTCCTTTGCTGGATGAAGGGTTATTTTTACTTTTTCACCAGTAAAAAGCCCTATTCCAGAAATTGAAGCTTCTTTTTTTATCGTATTTTGAAAATAGCTTTTTATATAGGCCAAAGATTTCTCCTATGAATCCAAGCTAAGCATTAATTTGTAACTAACCATAATAAACTACTACTTTTCGAGCAAGGATATTTTGAGTTTAAAAAATAGTATATCATACATTTCTTGAAGCAAAAAAAAGTTTTTTAACATCTGAATTTTTGATTTTTAAAATAATCTTTTTTTTCTGTTTTTAATAAAAGATATGAAAAATATTATCACACAAATGGTGATGATTAGATAATCCCCAAAAAGAGTATAAATGGTCTTATATGAAAAAAGAGGCACCTTTACAATAAGGGCTTTTGCAACATCTTCTTCATAAATAGCTGCGATAACTCTTCCAAAGCTATCAACAGCTGCGCTAACACCGCTATTACAGGCTCTAACGAGTGGAATGCCATTTTCAACCGTTCTTACTTTAGCATGATCAAAATGTTGTCTAAAAAGCTTGGATTTAAAAAAGTAAGCATCATTCGTTAAGTTGACAAAACATCTAGCACCTTTAAGCCTAGCTTTTCGCATAATATTTGGGTAGGTTTCTTCGTAACATATCGAAAGAGCAAAAGCATCTTTTTGAGAAAAAATCTTGGCATCAAGCCCTGGAGTAAAAGAAGAAGTAATTCCATATTTTTTCAAAGCTAGGTCTGCAAGATAAGAAAAAGGAATATATTCCCCCATTGGAACTAAAATCTGTTTCTCATATCGCTCATAAGTAGGTATATTTTTCTCGAAGAAAAAGGCGCTATTATAGCTTTGATTTAATTTTTCATCTACATCATCTAAACCAATCACTACTTTAGCATTATAAATGTTTGAAAGAGTTTTGGCAAAAAAACTATTAGAAACATACCAAATATCATCATAAATTTTTGCAAAAGGCGCTTTTAAATCAGGCAATTTTTGCAAAACATCTTGGCCAAATTTATTTTCAAAGAGATTTTGAACCATTTTTAAGGGATAAAAATGATCATTTGCACCAAAGGGTAGCGCCGCTTCAGGCAATGCAATAAGATCGATATTATCAAATCTTTGTTGGTTAATAAAATTAATAATTCTTGCCCATTGAACGATTGGAGATATAAAATCATCAAAATGATTTTTTGTTAAAACTTTTTGTTCTGGAAGTAGAGCGGTTTGAACTAAACAAACATTAATCGTTTCGGCCGAGGCGAATTTTTTTTCATATATTTTTTCATGAAGATACCCATAAACATATGGAAAGATTGCCAATATTAACCATAAGCTGATGAGCTTAAACGATTTTTCTAAAAAAGCCTTATACGCTGTTAAATTGACAAAAATCACATAGAAACTCAGTCCAAAAATCCCAAAAACTGTAGCTATTTGCATTGGCAAATGATGATGGGCTAAAGCCATTCCAACTTGATTAAATGAAAAGCCACACATGAAAAACAATCTCGAGTATTCAAATGTGCACCAAATAGCTGAGACTAAAAATATTTTCAAAAAAGTAACTTTTTTATTTTTTAAAGCTATATATGAAATAATGCCAAATTGAAGGGCAAACCAACTCAAAATAAAAAAATAGACAATAAAAATAAGACTACCTTGATATTTGGTAGATGTCATCCAGGAGAGCCAAATACTTTGAACTAAAAAAAAGTAGATAAATGAGATCAAAAATTTTAACTTAGAACTCTTTACATCGCATATCGAGAGCCAAAAAAAAGAATATCCAAAAATAGCTGCAAAAATACCTAAAAAACCTATCCAAGCCGGTTGAGAAAAAGCAACTATTAAAAAACTAAGGATAAAAAAAATTAAATTTCTATATACATTACTCTTCATCATCATAATCTGGTTTTGGAATCTGAGGTTGAGACATATTAGCATCATCCTTGATTTTAGTTCCAAAAACCATTAAAAATAAGAGACCACCGAGAATGGCTAGATTTTTTAAAAAAAGAACCAATTCAAAATATCTTTTTGCTCCACTTAGAAACCAAAATGGATGCAAAAGAATTGTCGCTGGAATAAAAAATATGATTAATAAGAAAGCTCCAAATCTCTCTTTAATTCCAAAAAATACTAAAAGAGCCCCAATCAGTTCAATAATTGTTATGACAATCAAGATTTCAGGAGCCCAAGATATCAATGACGAAAAAAACTTTGCCAAAAGAGTTGAAAAATTAGCATAAGATTGCCAGTCACAAAATAGATTGATAAGACCAGATTCTGTTTTTTCCCAATCAAATATTTTATTTACGGCTGACAAAATAAAAAGTATGCTTATTAATAATCTGCCTAGCAATGCTAAAAATTTTTTAAAGCCTCTCACTAAAACCTCCAAGTGTCCAAGAGCATAACTTTTTCTGTGTTATATCTTCTAATTAAGATATAATCTTTTTCAAAATTAATTTAAATTAATTATGAAATTATCTTTTAGAAAACATCATCTTCTAGTCATTTTAAAAGAGTTTTCTAAAGAAACTTTGCCTCTAGATATTTTTTTAAGAAAATATTTTAAAACACATAGAAGTATTGGTTCAAAAGACAGAAAAAATATTTGTGAAAATCTCTATAAACTCATCAGATGGAAAGGCTTAATAGATTTTTTATGTGATGAAAAACCAATTTCCTTTGAGAAAAGAATCGATAAACTTACAAATTTTGATTTTAATAGACATCTAAAAGACGAAACTATCCCAATCCATATCAGGGTGAGCTTCCCAAATGAATATTTTGAAAAAGTAAAATCTTCATATAATCTTGAAAAAGCGATCGATTTTTGTTTAACTTCAAATCAGATAGCTCCTACAACCATCCGCTCTAATCCTATAAAAATAACTAGAGACGATCTATTCGATATTTTAAAAGAAAAATACAGCGTTGAAAAGTGTCAAAAATCATCTCTTGGTATTTACTTTCATAAAAAAATCAACTTTTTTACCTCTGAAGAATTTAAAAAGGGTTTTTTTGAAATTCAAGATGAATCCTCTCAATTAGCGGCTCTCTTGATTAATCCCAAACCTAAAGATCATGTTTTGGATTATTGCGCAGGCTCCGGTGGTAAATCGCTTGCTTTTGCTCATAAACTTAAAAAAACTGGTCAAATTTATCTGCACGACATCAGAGATAATATACTCATAGAAGCAAAAAAAAGATTTAAAAGAGCTGGTATTGAAAATTTTCAAATCAAAACCTCAAAAGATTTAAAAAAATTGAATACAAAAATGGATTGGCTCATCTTAGATGTCCCCTGCTCAGGTTCCGGCACTCTTAGAAGAAACCCTGATCACAAATGGAAATTTAAACTTAATGATCTTGAAAGTTTAAAAAACACTCAAAGAAAAATATTCGATGATGCTATTCCCTTTTTAAAAGAGGATGGAAAAATTGTCTATATCACTTGCAGCATACTACCTGAAGAGAATGAAGATCAAATAAATTTTTTTACAAAAAAATATAATTTAAAAACTCTAAAAACTTTTTTTACATTTCCAGAAAAAAATTTACATGATGGTTTTTTTTGCTGTGTTTTAAAAACCACTCAAGGGCCTATTTAAGGTATAAAAATTTGTTTTATTTTATAAAATCCTATCTTTTGTTATCCTCTGGCTAAAAAACAATTAAAGCGAGACTCATGAAATTTTTCTTATATATTTTGACCCCACTTTTATTAATCACATCTTTTGCAAAAGCCGATAATTTTATGAAACCTCCTTTTGAAAGCTCGGCTAAGATCAATGTTAAAAATACCATTTTAGCTAAAGTCGAGGATATCCCTATTTCAGCTTATGATGTGATGAAAAAATTAGATCTAGTATTTAATAGATCTTTTCCCGATTTAGTTGATTCTGCAACTTCAAGATATCAATTTTATGTTTCTGGTTGGCCCCAAATGTTAGATGAAATAATAAATAACAAATTGATGGTTCTAGATGCAACTAAAAAAGAGCTTAAATTGCAAGATGCTGAATTAAGAGAAGAAATGGAAGCGAGATTCGGTCCTAATATCTTATTAAAACTTCAAACCTTAGGCCTCACTTATGATGAAGCAATGATTAACACGAAAGAAGAGATGATCATTCAACGAATGGTGTACTATTTTGTAAAATCAAAAGCTGATCAAAAACTAACCCCTTCTGCTATCCGCAATGCTTATAGATTATATTGCAACGAAAATCCCGCTCACAAGATTTATTCATATCATGTTATTTCAATTAGATCTAAAGATGAAAATATTTCAAAAAAAGCCTCTCAAAACGTTTTAACCATACTAAAAGAAAAAGATATCGACACAAAAGATTTTGAAACGACCTTTAAAGGCTTAGAAAAAGACTATAAAGGCTGCACTATTAACACTTCAAAATTATTTAAACAAAGCTCTAAAGACTTAGCTCCATCTCATCAAAAAACACTTAGTAATCTTGAAAAAAACACTTTTAGTGAGAGTATCTCGCAAACAAGTC